>Ga0070729_10001218_pt1 | contig 41880 bp, 42 predicted proteins | sample tdDd472_FD_66725 | JGI IMG/M metagenome (GOLD analysis project Ga0070729, IMG submission 66725) | Marine sediment microbial communities from the Atlantic coast under amendment with organic carbon and nitrate - tdDd47.2 | ecosystem: Environmental > Aquatic > Marine > Coastal > Sediment | place...
GAAAATTACGTGTTCATTGCTAAACTGTGATTGCTTCTCCCTGAATGAAAGGCAAATATTATGAGTAGGACAGGCTCCTGTTTGTGTGGTGCAGTGAAATATGTGACCAGCTCGGAGTTCGAGATGGTTGGGAACTGCCACTGCAATACCTGCAAGAAGATCACCGGCAGCGCTTTCGAAGCTTTTGCCGTGATCACCCAAGAGAATTTTACCCTGTTGGCAGGTGAAGATTCACTGGTAGAATACAAAATCTCACCGAAGGTGAAAAAGCATTTCTGTGGCACTTGTGGAACGCCGGTTTTCAACCAGCACAGGCTGGCACCAGGCAAGCGGATCGTCCATGTGGGGACACTCGATGATCCGACCTGTGTCGCACCGACTCTCAACCTGTATTGCGAAAGCATGTTGCCGTGGGTGGCGGAGATAACGTCACTGAAAAACTTTGACCAGGGATTTACCAGGTAAAGGCTTGTCGTTATGTTGAATTCCCGTGAAGAAACCAGAAGCTGGATCGAAGCGGTGATCCGCGAATTCTGTGCTTCGGCACAGAATTCGCTGCAAATGCAGACCGGTGAGCCGGCCTGGTCCGAACCGCAGATCGCTTATGCTCGGGGCGACGACCCGCTTTTTAATCAGCTCAAGAATGATATCGGACCCTTCTACTGGACTCCCCTGGAAGCCTTCCGGCTTGCATGGCCCGACCTGGACGCCACTGCCGCTGAACTTGCCGTGATTGTCTACATCCTGCCGCAGACCGAAGCGACCCGCCTCGATCAACGTCAGGCGACGGAAGTCCCTGCGGAACGATGGGCCCGTTCACGTTTTCATGGCGAAGAGTTCAACTGCGCCCTGCGCCTGCATCTGGCCGAGCAGTTGACGAATGCCGGTTCCCCGGCCGTAGCTCCTGAACGTCTGGGGGATTTTGCCTATCGTGACAGCGAACGGTTCGGGATCGCATCCAACTGGTCGGAGCGTCATACTGCCTGGATTGCCGGCCTCGGCACCTTCGGTCTTTCGGGCGGGTTGATTACCAGGCTGGGCAAGGCGGTGCGCTTCGGTTCGGTCGTCGCAAGAATAGATCTTGAGTCGACTCCGCGTTCTTATGCAGGCTACCAGGATTGGTGTCTCTGGTATGCCCGGGGCACTTGCGGTGCGTGCATGAAGCGCTGCCCGATCGATGCGATTACCGAAGCAGGCCACGACAAGCCGGCCTGCTTCGATTATATTCGCAATGTCACGACGCCTTACGTTCGTGACAACTATGGCACCGGGGCCACGCCGTGCGGGCTCTGCCAGGTAAAAATCCCCTGTGAAGCGAGGTCTCCGATATGATTCGAGTATCTCTTGCTACACTGTTTCTGGTCGCCGTTTTATTGCCATCATATAGTCTTGCTGCCGAAACGTTTGACCACGAACACGGTGCGTGGAACCTGCTGATCAGAAATCATGTCCGTTGGGACACCAGCCGTACAGCTTCACAGGTCGATTACGCAGAATTCAAACGTAACCGGGATTTCCTGACACGTTATCTGCAACAGTTGTCTGCAGTCACCCGCCAGGAGTTCGAGCAATTCAACAGGAACCAGCAGCTGGCCTTCCTGGTCAATACCTACAATGCCTTTACCGTGGACCTGATCCTCTCCCGATATCCGGACCTGGAGTCAATCAAGGATCTTGGCTCGTTTTTCTCTTCGCCCTGGAAGAAAGATTTTTTTGACCTGTTTGGCGAGCCACAAAACCTTGACGGAATTGAGCATGACCTGATCCGTGGTTCCGGACGGTACGATGAGCCGTTAATCCACTTTGCGGTCAACTGCGCTTCGATTGGCTGTCCCGCATTACTCGATGAGGCCTATGTTGCAGAGGAACTGGACCGGCAATTGCTGGGCAGCACACGCAGTTTCCTCAGCGACCGTAGTCGCAACCGGTTCGATGCCGAGACCGGCACCCTGGAGATCTCGAGTATCTTCGATTGGTATGCTGAGGACTTTGCACAGGGATGGCGTGGTTATGATTCGCTGCATGGCTTCTTTCGCACCCATGCGGATTGGATCACTGATGATGCGGACTCTGCGGCGAGGCTGAGAAACGGATCCTTGAAGATCAGGTTCCTTGAGTACGACTGGCGTTTGAACGATTACCGGTAGCGGAATTATCCACAAGTTTCATCAGGGGCTGTTCTCCACATGGGGGCAGCCCTTTTTTTGACTGTCTGGCTCGGCACTGACAGCGGAAAGGAACTATTCTCTCATAGCATCACTGGTTTTATGCGTCATCTGGTCTTTCTGTTTCGACCCGCTGCCGACTAACCCGACCAGTTGGGTCATTAAATAAAAAGCGACCACCAGAAAAAGACAGAATCCCAGCAGTTTGAACATTTCTTTCGGCCTGAAGTAGAACAGGACAACAATGACAATGGCAATCCCGAAGACGATCGCCTGATTGTTCTGAAGCAGCGCTATAGTCTTCTGCAAATGCTCTTCAAACATGCTACCACCTCAATTCGGATTATCCCCGGCGCCAGTTGTGGAATTTTTCCACCCACTTCAGCAGGTTCTCCGGAGCATGAGCCTTTTTCCATTCTCCGGCTGCGGCCTTGTTTGCCTCTGACATGGTCGGGTAGGTGTGGATGGTGCCAAGGATCTTGTTGAGCCCGAGGCCGTGCTTCATGGCCAGGACGTATTCAGCAAGCAGGTCGCCGGCATGGCTGCCAACAATGGTCACACCGAGCAGTTTGTCGCTGCCGGGCCTGGTGAGCACCTTGACCCAGCCATGGTCCTCAGAGTCGGCAATCGCCCGATCGAGGTCATCGATGCCATACCGGGTGACTTCATAGGCAGTGCCCGCTGCCTTGGCTTCATCTTCGGAAAGGCCAACCCTGGCAACTTCAGGGTCGGTGAAGGTCGCCCAGGGAATTACGCTGTAGTCGACCTTGAATGACTTCAGGCCGCCGAACAAGGCATTCACTGCGGCATACCAGGCCATGTGCGAAGCCGTGTGAGTGAACTGGTATGGGCCGGCCACGTCGCCGACGGCGAAGATGTTGGGAAAGTTGGTGCGCAGCAGCGGGTCGACGGCGACGGTGCCGCGTTCACTGATCTTTACACCGAGCTCCTCGAGGCCGAAGCCGCTGACATTGGGCCGTCGACCGACCGCTATGAGTATCTGGTCGAAAGGAATTCTGACGGTTTCTTCCTGGACGTCACAGAGCAGCCACTTCTCACCCTCCTCGACGATGACTTCCTTCGCCGCGTGGCCGGTCAGGACCTTGATCCCTTCATTCTCAAACCGGGCCTGGATGTATGCGGAAACTTCCGGATCCTCGCGGCCCATGATCCGCGGGGCCATTTCGACCTGGGTGACCGTGGCACCAAGCCTGGCCATCGCCTGGGTCATCTCCGAGCCGATCGGGCCACCGCCAAGCACGACCAGGCGGCCCGGGTTCTCCCGCAACTGCCAGAGGTTGTCCGAGGTCAGGTAGTCAACCTCCTCGATCCCCTTGATCGGGGGGACCAGCGGTCTCGCGCCGGTGGCGATAATGATGTTCCTGGTCGTCAGGATTTCACCGTTGACCTCAACCGACCAGGGCGAGACGATTTTCCCTGCACCGGTAAAGCAATCGACGCCGAGCTCGGTGTAGCGTTCAATGGAGTCATGTGGCTCTACCTTCTCAATGATCCTTTGCACCCGCTCCATGACCTCGGCAAAGTCGAAGTCAACCTGCCCGGATTTGAAGCCGAAATCTCCGGCCCGCTGTGCGTAGGAGACCATCTTGGCCGAACGGATCAAAGCCTTGCTTGGTACACAGCCGGTGTTGAGGCAGTCACCGCCCATCTTGTCCTTTTCGATCAGCGCCACTTTTGCCTTGACGGCGGCAGCGATGTAGGCAGAAACCAGACCGCCGGAGCCCGCGCCGATTGCGATGAGGTTGTAATCGAACCGGCCCGGCATGGCCCAGTCGGAAAAAGCCTTGCGGCGATTGAAGATGTCGATGACCCGCTTGGCGATCAGCGGAAAAATCCCGAGCAGTACGAAAGAGAAGATAATCCCGGGAGAGAGTATCCCCGAGGCGCTTTCAATCTGGCCCAGCTGGGTCCCGGCATTGACGTAGACGGCAGTGCCGGGGAGCATGCCGACCTGGCTGACCCAGTAATAAGCCAGGGCGCGCATCGGCGTCAGTCCCATGACTAGGTTAATGACGAAGAAAGGAAACAGCGGCACCAGCCGCAAGGTGAAAAGGTAAAAAGGACCTTCTTTCTCAACCCCTTCGTTGATCGCCCTGAGCTTGTCGCCGAACTTGGACTGGACCCAGTCACGCAACAGGAAGCGTGAGGCGAGGAAGGCCAGGGTGGCGCCGATGGTGCTGGCAAAAGAGACTGTCACCAAGGCGACCCAGAAGCCGAGCAACGCACCCCCGGCCAGGGTCATGACGGCAGCGCCGGGTAGCGACAGCGCAGTGACGACTATGTAGAGAATGAAATAAATAGTGATGGTCAGGGCGCGATTGGCAGAGTAAAAGTCGGCAAACGCCTGCTGCCGATCCTTGAGATATTCCAGGGTCAGGAAACGATGCAGGTCAAACGCAAAGAAGACGACGATCAGGATAATGATTGTCGCGACCAGTAATATCTTGGTGTAACGCGAGGTCATGGCAGCGGCCTTTCGAAGAGGTCCGGTCAACGTCGTTGGCAAGTGACTTCAAACGACCGGATGGTAACAGTCTACCACACTGAAATGTCAGGGATGCCTGGTCGCAGGCCCGCACATCGGAAAATCAATTCTCCTGCTTTTCTGAACAGCTCTTGGGGGAGGGGGCTGCGTGATCCTGCAAGTCGATGCGGTTGATCCGTTCAAACAGGGCAATCTGCTCTGCCATGGACAACTTCTTTCGACAGTCTCTGGAACTACGCAGACAAAGACGGCAGCGTTCCTCTGAACACCATTGGCACTGGCGGCAGTCCGCGCAGGGATGTTTCTTGTCAGGGGCTTTCATTCCTATAGTGTACGTTGTCATTGTCAATCGGGACAAGTCCGCGCTCTTCAACCAGGCGGCTGCGCTGTCGGTATAGGTAGCCTGCCTCGCAGAATTCAGCGGCGAGCAACAGGAAAATGGCGATGGCTATTCCCGGAAGCGGCAGCGACGACATAGTGATCAATGGCCAGAGAATCAGCATCAAGAGGGCTTTGTAGAGGGTAGAGAGCCCCAGGCGTCCGGTCAGGTGCGCCCCGGCGAACCAGCCGCGCAGCAGGTTGGCGGCGCCATACAGGAACGGGAAGAGTGCGCAGGCCGTCAACGGCCAGGTGATGTAATGGCGCATGCTGGCGTCAAGGCCCATAACGATGCCGAGCACCGGCTGATTCAGTGGCCAGGCGATCACCAGCATGACCACTGCCATGCCGATACTGACCTTGATAAAGAAGCTGATCAGGATGTTGTTGTCCTTGTCATGGCGCACCAGGGTCAGGTACGCCTGTTGCAGATTGCGCATCGGCCCGGCAAGCAGGAAAAGGAAACCGCGAATCACGCCAAACGCTGCCAGCGCCAGGGTCCCATCGGGCAGTCGGCTGATTATGGCGTTGATCAACAGTGGCACCATCTGCTGCAATCCTGATGAATAGGCCAACGGCAACCCGTAGCGCAGGATTTCGACAAAGCTCTTTGTATCATCCTTCGCTGCAGGAAGTCTGATCCGCCAGGCGAAGTAGCCGATGACCAGGGTCTCGGTGCCGACGCAGCCAAGCAGGGCGAAGGCCGCGACGCGGGTTCCGGAAAACCACAACTGCCCCAGCCAGAGGTAGGCAAACAGCATGACAATCCGAACTGCCGTGGCAAACGAAACCAGCCCGGTGCGACGGGCACGGATCACCAGCCCCTGGAAAAGACCTCGCAGACCGGTGATGAAAGGGAGAAAAACCAGCAGAGCCAGTGCATCACGAGCGCCTTGCGCCACTTCGACAGAAACGCCGAGGACGCGGTGTAAAACAAATGTACCAATCGGGCTGTAGGCAAGCAGGGCGAGCAGGATAGATACCCAGATTGCGATCAGGAGAATAAAGATCGTTGTGCTGATCAGCGACTTGCGACCGCGAACCATGGCAATCGTAATCGTATGGTTCTGGTAAGATGGCGAAGCGACGAACAGATGCAGGACCATGGCCACTGAAAAACCGGCCAGGATGACAACGGCATCGTCCAGCCGGGCGAGCCCGGCGTTGATCACCGAGTGGGAAACGCTCATCAGCTGGATGTTGAGCAACAGGGGAAAGAAAAAAAGCGCAACGTCCTTCTGGGTCAGACGGGTATCGCTCAAGGTCAGCGGCCTTCGGGGAAGATGATCGGCAGGTCCACGGTGGTCATAGCCTCGAAATCAGCCTGCAAACCGTCATCATGACCGAGGCCCCAGCCGCAAAAACAGGATTTAACCCGTGCGGCATGAGCGGCGCGCAGGTCGACATGGTGATCACCGAACAGCACGGTCTGTTCCGGTACGCAACCCAGGCGTTTCAGGGCATGGTGAACCATGTCCGGGTGGGGCTTTCTCTGCAGTGCAAGTTCGGCTCCGATCACGTCGGAGAAGAAGGGCGCCAGCCCGAGGCGGTCGACGATCATGTCGGCCAGGTTTTGTGGTTTGTTGGTGACCACGGCCATGGGCTTGTCGCGGTGCATTTGAAGAAATTCGAAGATGCCGGGATAAACGATCGTTTCATCGGTCAGGTGTTCGGTATAAATCTCCATGAAGCGTGTGCGCTGGTTTGCACTGAACAGGTCTTCCGGCAGTGCCCGTTGCAGCAGCAGACCGACCCCGTCGCCGACATAGGTGCGAACCTGGTCGCTGGAAACATCGACAAGGCCGAGCTCGTCACGCAACAGGTTGACGGCCTTGGTCAGGTCGGGAATCGAATCCACCAGGGTACCGTCCAGGTCGAAAAGAAAGGCGTTAATGGACATAATGAAAACCTGAGGCGCGAGGCGCGAAGTGCGAAAAAGTGAATAAATTTACAATTGGGGATTTTATCTTTCTCCGAAGATGGCGGTGCCGATGCGGACCATGGTGGCGCCTTCTTCGACAGCTGCTTCAAAGTCGTGGCTCATGCCCATGGAGAGTTCCTCCATCTCGACGTTCGGCAACCCCAGGGCCTCGACTTGTGCGGCAAGTTCTCTCAGCTGTCGGAAATAAGGGCGAACCATTTCCGGGTCCTCTTCCCAGGGCGGCAGGGCCATCAGTCCCTTGATGCGAAGATGTTGGAGCCGGGCAACCTGACTCACAAGTTTGAGCAGCTCGTCCGCCGTGGTTCCGGATTTGCTTTCCTCTGCGCCGAGATTGACCTGGATGAGAATGTCTACAGTAGAATTGAGTTTTTCCCATTGGCGATCGATTTCCTCCGCCAGTGAGAGCCGGTCGACCGAATGGATCATCGCCACTTTACCGGCCAGGTATTTGACCTTGTTGCTTTGCAGGCCGCCGATGAAATGCCATTCGGCAGCAGATTCGACTTCGTCGATTTTGGCGACACACTCCTGGACATAGCTTTCACCGAACAGGGTCTGACCGGCAGAGATTGCAGCTTCAATATCCGCCGCCGGTTTCTTCTTCGACACCGCAACCAGGTGGATCTCCTCCGGGTTGCGGCTGCATTTTACGCATGCGGAAGCAATCTGTTGACGAATTTGAGCGATGTTGTCGGCAATATCCATAGCATTCATTTGTCGAAAAGTTTAATTGCTGCCAATTCTTCCAGTGCAGCGATGACTTCGCAAAGCGGCAGGCCGACCACGTTGGTATAGCTGCCTTCGATTCTGGGAACCATGAATGAGCCGATTCCCTGTATGGCGTAGGCACCGGCCTTGTCAAAAGGTTCACCGGTAGCAATGTAACCTTCGATTTCACGGCTTGTCAATTTCTTGAAAAAGACCCTGGTGACGACTGCGGCACTGATTGTCCGGCCGCTGTCGCGGTCGTGCACAGCGTAACCGGAAATCACCCGATGGCTGCGACCGGAGAGACTGGTGAGCATCTGTCTGGCCTCTGCTGCGTCGAAAGGCTTGCCCAGGACGACGTTGTCACGCACAACGACCGTATCACTGCCGATGAACCAGCGACCTGCAACAGCCTGTCTGCCGGCAACCTCAAGGGCCTTGTCGCGACTGAGTCGGATTGCGTGGTCTTCTGCGGTTTCGTCGGCAAGCAATGTTTCGTCGACGCTGCTCGGTATGATCCGGAAAGGGATTCCGACCTGTTCCAGCAGTTCACATCGACGTGGCGATGCCGACGCAAGCACTATTCCCTGAGATTCTTCTGGCATGAGATATTCCGGCGGCGGATCGGGCTGTCAGCCTCGCAAAGCTGGCAGCGCCTTGCCTTCCAGGGAGGGTTCGAAGAGAACCAGTCGATTGCGACCCATGGCTTTGGCCTGATAAAGGGCCAAATCGGAGGCATGGATCAATTCGTTCGCAGTGACGCCGTCAGCGGGGAAAGAGGCAATGCCGAGGCTGATGGTCAGTCGGCCGAGTGGCAGGTGGCTCTCGCCGGGAAAGCTCTCTACTTCAATGACCCTGCGCATACGCTCACCGACAAACACGGATTCTTTTTTGCCGGTACCCGGCAGAATGATACAGAACTCCTCCCCACCATAGCGGGAGACGACATCCATATCACGGGCGGTCCGCCGCAACAGGCTGGCCACCTTGCAAAGAACCTTGTCGCCAGCGAGATGACCGCAAATGTCGTTGTACATCTTGAAGTTATCGAGGTCGGCAAGAATAATGCAAAAATTCTGCTTATGACGTCCGCTACGGCTGAATTCCTCCTGCAGGCGATCTTCAAGGAAGCGTCGATTGTAGAGACCGGTCAAAGGATCGGTGATAGCGAGCTGCTCGAATTTCCCAATTTTTTCCAATGTTGCGGCACGGGCGATCATCGGTACGGCATAACCGGTAAAAGTTTTCAACCGGTTCAGATCCTTCTCTGTGAAACTACTGCCATTACTCTTGTCTGCGAGGTTAAGGACTCCGATCAGCCGATCCTCGGCTTCAAGGGGCATGCTGATGAACGATTTGGTCTTGAAACGTGGTCGATTCCTGTAGGCGACACGCTTGTCCCGTTCGATGTCGTTGACCAGCATCGGAAAACCACTTTTGGCGACGTGTCCGGCAATCCCCTCGCCGAAGGTGACCGACATGGCTTTGGCCAGTGCCGGGTTCATCCCCTTGGCGGTTTCGATTTTCAGAGTCCCGTCCGATTCGTTGAGCAACATCAGCGAACCGCTGGATGCTGAAAGCAGTTCTGCCGCCATTTCAAGAATCTGCTGATAGAGTTCTTTGCTGCTTGTGACCAGCGAGAGGTCACTGATCATTGAGATCAGACGTGCCGAGAATTGACTTTCCTGCTTGTGGTTTGCTGCTGTTTCGAGGCTTTCCAATCGGGCCGCAAGGCCGTTGACCAGAAGTTCAATCATGGCCTGGTCCCGGCTGTGCAAATCGAGATCGAGAATGACTATGATGCCAAGCCGGCAGTCCTTGACGCCGATGGGAAAGATGTGTGCAGAACGAGTCTGCAAACCGTGGAAAAATTCGGTCAACTCGTCGCCGGACATGACCCTGGGTTGGCAGGAAGACCCGTCCAGATAGTCGGCGAGGCGTCTTTGGTCCAGTTGTAAGGAACCCGGGTCAAGTCCGAGGGTCGAATGGACCGTCATGGCTTGTCCCGGCTTCTGCAGGACGATCAGGACTCGGGGAAGATTGAACAGCACGACCAGTGCCTCGCTGACGATGTCCATAGCCTGATCAACGTCAGTACAGTCCGCCAGGTCTCGATTCAATTTCTGGACAGCCTCAAGCCTTTGGGTCGTGCGGCTCAGGCTGAGTGTATGGATCTGCCCGTCGAGAATTTGCGGCAGGATATGGGATATCTCTCTAATCGCCAATTCTGCTTCGGGGGCACTTACCGATCGGAGTTGCCGTTTCGGTTTGACGATCGTCGTGTCTGTCGCATCAGGAGTTTGAGCACGCGCGACATGAGTAACTCGCCCTTGATGTTCGAAAGCGACACAGCCAATCAGGTAATCCGGCAGGTTCCTGTTCTCCGGAAGAGCGAGAACAAAGCAGAGAAAACCGTGAGTACAGGACCTGACCGATAGTCGCTTTGCCAGAGATATTTTGGAAAGTTTTTCTTCCCATCCGCGGTAGCAATCTGGAGTGCAGGAGGTGTCACCGTCAAGAGGCATGCAAATTTCACGAATCGCATCAACCAATCCCTTGCGACCATTCTTTTCAGAGTAGAAAGTCAGGTTGAAAGGTGCCATCAGCGGTTGCTGGTGCAATATTTCGAGAAGATCGCGCGGGTCGACCAGTTTGTCTGATAAGCCTGTTGTGACCAACTCTTTTCCCTTCTGTAGAAGACCAGTCTCGAACTATAGCGGGAGGTGCGACTATCAACTATAAACCCTACCAGTTATTTGATTTTCTGGCAATCATCTTGACGATATTGCTGTCCTGCTGAGCCAGGATTGCAAATCCTGCAGAGCACGGTCTGCCAAAGCCTGACGCCGGTCACGGCGTTTGCGTATCCGTTGCTCGAGAGGGGGGAAGAGCCCGTAGGTGATGTTCATCGGCTGGTAGTTCTCCGCAGAGGCTGTCGCAGGGTAGTTGAGTATGGCACCAAGGGCCGTGGTTGAAGGGGGTGGCAGGAAAACACTCCCGTTACTGAGTGCCACAGAAATCAGGCCGGCCAGGAAACCGCTTGCGGCGGATTCGACGTAACCTTCGACACCGGTGATCTGTCCGGCAAACAGCAGGTTCGGTTTGTCCTTAAACTGCAGAAATTGATTCAGACAAGCAGGGGCATTGATGAAGGTGTTGCGGTGCATGCTGCCCAGGCGTGCAAAAGTGGCACCACCCAGGCCTGGAATGGTACGGAAGATGCGCCGCTGTTCCGGGTAAGTCAGCTTGGTTTGAAAGCCGACCAGGTTGTAGAGGTTGGCGTGACGGTCGTCCTGTCGTAGCTGCACTACAGCGTAAGGGTCTTGTCCGGTTCGCGGGTCCGGCAGCCCGACTGGCTTCATCGGCCCGAAGGCCAAAGTCCTCTCGCCACGTTCAGCCAGAGCCTCGATCGGCATGCAGCCCTCGAAATGGACGATTTTCTCAAATTTGCGTGGTTCTACTTTTTCGGCCTTGCAGAGAGCCTCGACAAAGGCCAGGTACTGCTCTTTGTCGAACGGGCAATTGAGATAATCGGCACCACCTCGACCGTATCGGGAAGCTGCGTAAACCAGATCACGATCGATCGAGTCCGCTTCGACGATTGGGGCGATGGCGTCGTAAAAGTAGAGATGCTCGCGGCCAGTCAGTGCGGCGATTTTTGCTGCGAGGGGCTCGGATGTCAGTGGCCCGCTGGCGATGATAACCAGTCGGTCGTCGGGAATTTCGGTGATCTCCTGTCGATGCAGGGTGATTAGGGGATGTTCCTCTATCGCTCGGGTCAGGTGATCGGCAAAACCATTCCGGTCGACGGCCAAAGCTCCCCCGGCCGGAACCGCGTGGGTGTCAGCGGTTTCAATGAAGAGACTGTTGCAGCGTCTCAGCTCTTCTTTCAGTAACCCGACCGCGTTGTGCATGCCGGTGCCGCGCAGGCTGTTGGAACAGACCAGTTCACCCAGCTGCCCGCCGTGGTGGGCTGGAGTCATGCACTCCGGGCGCATCTCGAAAAGCTCGACCGGTATCCCCCTCTGGGCAATCTGCCAGGCGGCTTCAGTACCGGCCAGGCCGGCGCCAATGATTAGTATCGGTGTGGTCATGGTGAATTATTATCCGTTTTTTTTTCTTAAGTATACAGGAACAGGAGAGAAAAGGCCGGGCATTCTGCCCGACGGTTTTCAGGGTGATAACAAAATTCAGTCGGACTTCATGATAGAGAGGATGATAGATGGTTAATCTGATGCTCTTTTCCATTGTTCTCTGGAATTAAAAGACAAAAGTAAAACCGTCGGGGTTGCCCGACAGCAACTTCATTTTCTTTGTAGCGACAAAGAAAACGAAGCAAAAGAAAGCTTGGCGCTGCGCTGGGCATGTCTGGATCGTCAAGGCGGCAACATCAACTCAGAGAAGATAATCCGACTAAGCCTCTACATTTCCCTCGCAGGATCCGAGGCTCTTGAGAGCCTCTCCTTTTGTGGAGAGTTGTATCGGTTGTGATGTTTTTACGCTTTTCCCTTGTAGGTCACACTGAAAGGGAGGCCCCCCTGTAACGGGCCAGCTTATTAAGCTCCGTCGTCTATTGATGACTCAGAAAACTGGCAAAGGAGATGCCCTCCGCAAGGAGAAGGCATTTTTGCATACTTTTGTTGCCGGACAAAAGTATGGCGTCGGGCGGGACGCGACCCGCCGATTTTGCTTTTGGTTTTAAGATTCGACCGTCTAAAGAACAAAGGAGTCACAACATAAAAAGGTGTGTCTCCCAAAGTTCAAAATCAGATAATCCCATGTAAGGGCCCACCAGGAGCCCCAAGAGCATCAACCCTCTCCTCCGTGGCAAGGTCATCCTCCAGCGGCGGCGCATGATGATCCTTGCTGCGCGCATCGATAACCAGACTGCCATGACAACCCCAATGCTTGACGTGAGAGAAGGACTCGATCCCTTCGATATCCGCAGCCGGCGCGGACCGGGTAAATGTGATCCAGAGCAGATTGTTCAGGTTACGGGTGGCGAACTCGGCATCATCAATGATAACGATCAGAGGGAAGTCGTTGATTTCATCATCCCGGGTATAGGAACGACAGAAAGCAACCAGATCCGCAGCGGGAAGGCCACGTTCGCCCTGCCAGGGTTCTCCCTGGAGGACCAGCACACCGGGCAGGGCGATGCCCGGGCGTGTAAAACCGGTCGGCAGGCGCAGTTCACCGGGCAACTCCTTGGGCAGTTTACAACGCTCCGGACCTGACGCCGCAATAACCACCTTGGACCCGGCGTTCAGTGCCTCACCGGAATAATCGAGCGTATCGATCGTCGTGCGGGTCTGGAAGTGCAGATCCCGTCGCCAATCAACCCGACAGAGCAGGGATTGCAGAAACGCGCCGATGTCATGAATGTCCAGGTCCGGAAGATCGGCCTGGTTGACGATCAACAGGTACTTGGCCAACGACAACTGGCCCTGGCCGAGCAACGCATTGGCCTGAGTGAGCAACTCCTGTGGCCCTGAAGCTTTTGCATAAGGAGTGTAGCGTTCACTGCCAATTGCCAGAAGCAGCGGATGAACCCCGGCAACATCAACCGCATGCACCGCCCGGACTCCTGCCACGAGGTCGGGGATTGCGGCGCCGGTCATTTCGTGAATCAGGGCACCGAAAGTGGTGTCCTCCTGGGGCGGGCGCCCCACGGTAGTAAATGGCCAGATCGCACCGGGCCGGTGGAAGACGTGGGTCACCTGCATCACCGGGAAATCGTGAGCCAGGCTGTAATAGCCGAGATGGTCGCCGAAGGGACCCTCCGGCCGGGTCTGATCGAGGAGAATATGTCCGCAGAGGCAGAAATCGGCTTGCGAAGGGGCCAGCAGGCCGTTGGGGGTTTTGACCACCGGCAGGCGATGGCCGCCGAGCAACCCGGCAAATGCCAGCTCCGGCATCCCCTCAGGTAACGGCATGACCGCTGCAAGACTGAGACTCGGCGGACCGCCGACAAAAACATTCACCGGCAGGGGCTGAGCCTTTTCCAGTGCCTCGGCATGATGTACACCGATGCCGCGATGGATCTGGTAATGCAGTCCCGCTTCGTCGTTGGCATATTCGCCGCCGGAGATCTGCACGCGGTACATGCCGAGGTTGGAGTTCTTCCAACCTCCCTTGCCGGGGGTTTCGGTATACACCTGCGGCAAGGTGATAAACGCACCGCCGTCATTCGGCCAGGACACCACCTGCGGCAAGCCTGCCAGACCGGTATTCTGCTCAAGGACCGGCCCACGGCTGACCGGTTTCGGCAGCAGACTCAAGGCGTGACGACCCAGACCGAGAGCAGCCGGGATATTGCGCACCGCCAAGCCCGGATCGACCTTGAGTTCAACCATGCGCTCAATTGCCGGCAGAGTGTCGCGGAACAGGTAACGGGCACGGGCCAGAGTCCCGAACAGGTTGCCCAACATCGGGAAGCCGCAGCCCTTGACACGAGAGAACAGCAAGGCTGGTCCACCTGCAGCATAGACCCGGCGCTGGATAGCGGCAATCTCCAGGTAAGGATCGACCTCAACGTCGAGACGCTTCAGCTGACCGGTTTTCTCAAGGGCGGAGACCGTTTCTTGTAAATTGCGATAACCCATGATTAGTTGTTATATCCAGGTCCGAGATGAAAGAGAAGCAACCTGATCATTGTAACGGGAGTCTCCTAGGAAAACAAAAGCTTTCTGCAGCAGATCACAGCTGGAAAAAGTCGGCATCATCTCATATACTGGTAACCGTGAAGAATGAATGGCAGACTCAAATCAACGTCCCCGCCGAGACCGGCCTGCAGCGTCTGGCGATGATCGTATACGGCCTGCAGGCAGCCAGTCTGTTTACCGGCAGCCTGACCTTGTTTGCCGGGGTCATCATCAACTATGTACGCATGGAGGATGTGCAGGGGAGCTGGGTCGAAAGTCACTTTCGCTGGCAGACCAAGACCTTCTGGTACACGCTCCTGTGGCTGGTAATCGGCGGCGTGACGACCCTCATCCTGATCGGCTGGGCAATCCTTCTGGCGGCCTCTCTCTGGTTGATCTACCGGGTCGTCAAAGGTTGGGTCTACCTCAACGAGCACCGGGCCATGCCGCACTGAAACCCCGGTTTTCCCTTCAACCGTCGACCTCCTGCCGGCAAAATATTTGATCAACCACGCAGGGCAAGTTCCTGCTTTTCGAGAAGCTGGACCCGATCGCGCAGTTCTGCGGCTTTTTCAAACTCGAGATCGGCAGCGGCTTTCAGCATCCCGGTACGCAGGCGCTCGATCTCAGCGCTTAGTTCCTCGCAGGAATCATATGAAGCCAGAGCTTCGGCGACCAGGCTTTCCTGTGACGATCGGCCCTGACCGAGGTCATCCAGGATCGAGTGCAGCGATTTACGCACCGATTCCGGGGTGATGTCATGGAGCTGATTGTAGCTCAGTTGGGCAGCCCGGCGTCGTTCAGTTTCGTCGATACAGTTCTGCATGGAGCCGGTAACCCGGTCGGCATACATGATCACCCGGCCTTCAAGGTTACGGGCGGCGCGGCCGCAGGTCTGAATCAGCGAACGGGTGCTGCGCAGAAAGCCCTCCTTGTCGGCATCGAGGATTGCCACCAGAGCAACCTCGGGGATATCGAGGCCTTCACGCAGCAAATTAATCCCAACCAGCACATCGAATTCGCCCTGGCGCAGGGCGCGGATGATGCGAATGCGCTCGACGGTATCGATATCGGAGTGCAGGTAACGCACCCGGATGCCGATTTCATCGAGGTAGCCGGTCAAGTCCTCGGCCATACGTTTGGTCAAAGTGGTAACCAGGATACGCCCCTGCTTTGTCGCGACCTTGCGTATCTCGTCAATCAGGTCATCAACCTGGTTACCCGCCGGGCGAATGTCCAGCGGCGGGTCGACCAGACCGGTCGGCCGGACGATCTGCTCGACGACCACACCAGCCGCCTGAGTCAGCTCATAGTCGCCCGGGGTCGCGGAGACGTAGACCGTCTGCAGGTTCTTGTCGCTGAACTCATCGAAGGTCAGCGGTCGGTTATCGAGGGCCGAGGGAAGCCGGAAACCGTATTCGACTAGGGTCTCCTTGCGGCTGCGGTCGCCTCGATACATCCCTCCCAGCTGGGGGACGGTGACATGACTCTCGTCGATAAAGACCAGTGCGTCTTCCGGGAAATAATCGAAAAGCGTTGCCGGAGGTGAGTCCGGTGCGCGGCCATCAAGGTGACGGGAATAGTTTTCAATCCCCTGGCAGAAGCCCATCTCCTCCATCATCTCGATATCGAACAGGGTGCGCTGCTCAATGCGTTGCGTCTCCACCAGCTTGTTCCCGGCGCGCAAAAACTGGATGCGTTCCCGCAGCTCATCCTGGATGTCGCGAATCGCCCGGTCCAGGGTCGGCTTGGTAGCAACGTAATGGCTTGCCGGAAAAATTGCGGTCGCCGGCAGACGGTCGATCACCTTGCCACGCAGCGGATCAATTTCGCTGATCGTTTCGACCTCATCGCCGAAGAATTCAATGCGCAGCGCACGATCCTCTTCATAAGCCGGAAAGACCTCTACCGTGTCGCCGCGGACCCGGAAACTACCGCGATGAAAATCGATGTCATTGCGGCTGTACTGGATGTCGACCAGTCGCCGGAGCAGCTGGTTGCGCTCGAGCTCCATACCTCGCTCCAGACGAATCAGCAGACCGTGGTAGGCTTCCGGTGAACCGAGCCCGTAGATGCAGGAAACTGACGCAACAATCAGCACGTCGCGTCGCGTCAGGAGACTGCGCGTTGCGCTGTGACGCAGCTTGTCGATCTCTTCGTTGATCGAGGAGTCTTTTTCGATGAAGGTGTCCGTAGTCGGGACGTAGGCTTCCGGCTGGTAGTAGTCGTAGTAGGAGACAAAGTATTCGACAGCGTTGTCAGGGAAAAGCCCCCTGAATTCACCGTAGAGCTGTGCGGCCAGAGTCTTGTTCGGCGCCAGCACCAGGGTCGGCCGCTGTACCCGGTTGACCACGTTGGCCATGGTAAAAGTTTTACCTGAGCCGGTCACGCCAAGCAGAACCTGATGCCGGTCGCCACGCCGGAGACCCTGCTCCAGTTCATTTATCGCCTGGGGTTGATCGCCTTGCGGGGTGTACTCGGTTTTCAGTTCAAATTTGGCCATAGTCCTGGCAATAAAAGCTCTGTTAGCGAAGTGGGAGTTATATTGGGGCCTCAGATATGCTCAGGACTTCTGCGATTACTTATCGGCTTTTGGCAAAAAGGACTCTATGTTGTTTACAACCCAAACCGGATCAAACCATTCAATAGGATTCACCGGGACACCGTTGACTCTTACCTCAAAGTGTAGATGGTCACCAAAAGCCAGGCCAGTCTCTCCAGAGACTGCAATCGCATCGCCTTTTTTTACACGGTCTCCTTGCCGGACATCAGCCTTGCTGAGATGGCCATAAAGCGTGTGTAACCCATAGCCATGGTCGATAATCACAACGTTGCCGTAAATGCCTATTTCTCCAACAAATATTACCTTGCCATGGTTGGCTGACTGAATTTCCATGTTGTTCAGACCAGCAATGTCAAGGCCGGTGTGAACCTGTTTACTGACTACCTCGGAATGGTATTTGTACGTGCGATCTTCTGCGAAATTGGCCCTGGTTGCGCCCTGGTTACGTAAGAACACTCCCTGCCAAAGTTTTTCAGGTTCTGTGTTTTGGCAGAGCTGAACAATTTTCTGATAGTTCTCCTGCCGGGTTTTGTTGTTGATTTCGACAAACACATCCAGAGGCTTGCTGGTTGATGTCGCCATCATTTTATCTTTGACAATTTCCAGAAAATCGTCCGTCAGCTCAATCTCCTCTGCACGATAGGTCCAGGAAGCTGTTCTCGACCCGGGTCTGATCTTCCTCAAATTACCCGCTTCGTCAACAGCAAAAACCCTCGGTTTGAACTCATCCGCCACAACGTAGTATGGGTGCGCGTAAAAACTCAGGTACTGGTTTTGTCCCAGGTCAAAGGCTTTAAAGTTTAAATCATCCAAAAGGACCCCGGTTTTTGCGGGCACTTCACCGACTTCGTAAAGAATGACCCCTGTCCCTCCACGCTTCATGGAGAGGGTGCCACTCAGGGTCGTCAGGTTCGGCGCTTGCCTGTCGTAGGTCAATTCAATTGAACTGTTTGCTTTATTTGCAATGATCGAGGTGTCAACCACTTTAACAGTGGCCTTGATTTTTAATGGTTTTGAATTGACTGCACATTTCTCAGGGTCAATCAGCAGGTCAAACGATTGTGACCCAAGGTCTCTTGAACAGCTTTCTTCACCGGAACAGGATCCACCGGACAAAGAATAACAGACATCTTTTAAGCCTATGTTGTCGGTGAGATTAATTTTCAAGGCGTCATTTATATATCCATTTTGCTCGACACCCCATGAGATCACGGGATCTTTTGTATCGATGTAGAGATAAGATGCGACAAAAATACAGATAATAAGGACAAACAGCAGTGTGATTTTTTTCAATGTTATCTCCTGTTCTTGTTTCTCGATAGACACCGGACGACAGGAAGTATACTCGTAATCCTGAACTTTGGGGCACCAAACTTACGGATTTTTCAGTTTCTCGGGCTATTTCTGAAAGTACCAGACAAACAAGAATGGCCACCCTGTTACAGGTGGCCATTTTCGTTTACTCTGATTTGAGAGAGGCCATGTCGATGGAGAAACGATACTTCACATCGGACTTCAACAAACGCTCGTAGGCCTCGTTGACCTCCTGGATCGGAATGACCTCTACATCGGAGGTGATGTTGTGCTCACCGCAGAAATCCAGCATCTCCTGAGTCTCCTTGATACCACCAATCAGCGACCCTGAGATACTTTTGCGCCCAAACAGAAGGGCGAATGCAGAAACGGGGAGCGGCTTCTCCGGTGCACCGACCAGGGTGATGTTACCGTCGAGGCCGAGCATACTAATGTAGCTGTTGATGTCATGCTCGACGGCAATGGTGTCGAGGATGAAGTCAAAACTGCCGACGTGCGGCTTCATCTCATCAGGATCTGTGGAAATAATGACCTCGTGGGCTCCGAGACGCAGCGCATCCTCTTTCTTTCCCGGCGAGGTCGTAAAGACCACAACGTGGGCACCGAAAGAACGGGCGAACTTGACACCCATATGCCCCAGGCCACCGAGACCGACAACGCCAACCTTTTTCCCCTTAAGCTCGCCCCAGCGGCGCATTGGCGAGTAGGTGGTGATCCCGGCACAGAGCAGCGGCGCAACACCGGCCAGGTTGAGATTGCCGGGGACGCGCAAGACGAAACGCTGATCGACGACGATACTCTCAGAATAACCGCCATAGGTAACACCACCGAGGTGCTTGTCCGGGGAATTGTAGGTGAACGTTGCATTTGCACAGAACTGCTCGACGTCCGCCTGGCAATGAGGGCAGGTCTGGTCCGAATCAACCAGGCAACCGACTCCGACGATATCTTCCGGCTTGCAGTTCTTGACTTCGCTGCCGACCCTGATGACCCGGCCGACAATTTCGTGGCCCGGCACGCAGGGATAGGTCGTGGGCATAACGCTGCTCCACTCGTTACGCGCCGTATGCAGGTCGGAGTGGCAAATGCCGCAGAACAGTATCTCGATCTGCACGTCACGTTCGCCGGTTTCACGACGCTGGATGCTGTCGAGGGCCAGCGGTGAGATCGCGCTGGAGGCTGAATAGGCTTTGGCCTTGAACATAGCTGTATCCTTTTGTTAGGGCTCGCAAGAAAACGGGGCTTAAATGTTATTATATCTCCCCCAGAATCATTTTGCATGACAGCTTGGCAGAGGGACTGGGTTCTATCTGACCCTGCCTGCCAAGAAAATGCCCCACAGCCTGGAGGGGACTGTGGGGCAACTGGTTCTATAGGGTTTTTTGGAGGTAGAACACGAAGAAGTATGTTCTGGGTAATAGATTACTCTTTTAGTCATATATGTCAAGAGAAAAATACAAATCAAAATGATCACTCAGGTGTTAGCCCATATTGCTGTAAATTTTGGGTATTGGAAATTTACTGTTGAATCTTAAAAATCAGCATTTATAAATCACGAAAGCCCTCAATCTTCGGAACGAGGGTTTTTTTGTATTGCCAGTGGAAATGAAGTTGGAAGTACCAGTAAAGCCAAAGGCCACACAAACGTGTAGCCCCTGGGAAAATGTTTTGAGAAACAATGTATCTAATCAGGAGCACTAGATGCTTGAGGTGCTTTCATGTTCTCTCCTTTCTTGCTGGGATAGCTATATTAAAATTTACCACGTGTTTACAAGGAATCAAGCGTTAACCGCACTTGGTTTTATAAACCATTTCCACTAGGCAATGTCTAAATGTCACCATCTATAAGACACGAAATGGCCTTCCCCTCCTGGATGAGCCATTCATAAATTGGTCAGCAAGAATTTCGCAAAACTGCAGAGCTGAGCCAATCAAAACAATGCAGTAATATAAATAAGATGCCAGCCACTTTGACCACCGTTAGCAACTGATGTAAATTGGCTGCGGCTTATATATTCCGATTTCTACCCGGGGGAAGCGAAGATGCATCACAAACTTGTTACCTTATTTGTTGTCATGCTAGCCGGTTGCCTCTGCCCAACTCAGTCGTTCGCTTTAGACACACCTACGCCAACCTTTGTCCAGGCAATGGTCGGTGCCGCTCAATTCTCAGAAGACGATCTGACATTTTCAGAGACATCAACAACCGACGGCTCGGTTACCAACGACAACGACCTGTCCACCATGCCATATCTCGGGATGACTTTTCAGTACCCTTTTCATGGAAAAAATACACAAGTCGGCCTGGACGGCGGCTTTCTGTTCGGGTGGCGTTCAAAAGACACAAGGGTTCGCGGCGGCGACGGGCAGATTGCTATTAGCATTGACAGTTCCCTGTGGCTTGCCGACCTAAGCGTCGGTCTTTTCGTCAAACATACATTCTTCAATCGCTGGAGAACCTATGCTGCAGTAGGTCCGGCCATCGTGTTCGGTGATTACTCTGAAGATACAGACGAAGAGGATTCCAACAACGAAACCAATGAGAAAAGCAACAATAGTGATTCCGAGTTTGGTGTTGGCGCATACGCTCGCGGCGGATTTGATTACCTTTTCGGCCCAAATGCATACGTCGGGGTTTGTGTCCGCGGACTCAAGACTAATATAGCATTCGATAGTGCTCCGGATGCATCGTCCAGTTTGAGTGGCGTCCAGGGGTTTCTCACTTTTTCAAGACACTTTTAGAAAGCTCACATGCTCTTGTTAAAAGTTATGACTTCTGAGACGAAAACTGGCTGCTTATTGATAGAGGTCCTAGAGAGGCACGCTCCTTTTGATCCTTGTCAGTGCGACCATCCCTTGGTTGCCCCGGCACTGAGACCTGTTACAATTCTGACCACATCTTAAACATTTCTTTCACTTTCAGGAGTCAGCCATGCCGTTGCTGAAACAAACTACTCTGGTCCTCGCTGCCATTCTCTTCTGTTCTTCCCAGTTTGCTCTGGCTGCCAGTCATGAACATCATGAACACAACACGAAATCGGATGCCGAGCGTGCGCACCACATGGAATCGCAGACCTCTCAGGGAGTCCAACTTTCTCCCAGTCTGTTGGCCCTGCTCAACCAGGAGATGGGATTGATCCAACAAGGTATTATGGATATGGTTCCGGCAATTGCTGCCGGAGAGTGGGACAAGGTCTCGGCCCTCGGCCAGAAGATCAAGAAGAGCTTTATTCTCAAGCAGAAACTGACGGATGCACAGAAAGAGGAGTTACACCGAGTACTACCGCGGCAGTTTATCGAGATGGACATGGACTTCCACAAGTCAGCGGGAATGCTGGCCCATGCAGCAGAGATGAAGAATGCGGATGTGGTCAACTTTTACTTTTACAAGATGAACACCGCATGTGTTTCCTGCCACGGCAAGTATGCAGTAGAGCGATTCCCCGGGCTGTCAAAAGGAGGCGAGGAGGGGCATCATTAATTGGAATGATTGATTTACAGTTTTCCCAAAAGTCACACCGCTGGGACGTGAATTTAGATGTCTCGGCCACAGAATTTACTCCCTGCCAATGATTCATTTGTGCTTCACAACCTAGGGCCATAATCTACACACTCCCCCTAAACATAACCAATTAAGTCATATATATACGGTATTTTTTATCTTGACGGTGACCTGCTGTGAGTGTATTTTGATAACGGTTTTCATTTTCAAGCAAAAGGAATACTTCAATCCTGGTAAATCCACAAAACATAGAGACGGTTTAAAATCCCCCGGGTTCCGATAATGGAAACCCCACAGGAGCAGTACCATGCAATACCATCTTGGACAATTGTCAGTCGGCGAGAAAGCCACAGTAAGCGGTTTTGCAAAAGGGCAGAAAGAGTATCGTGCCAAGCTTCTGGCCATGGGCCTGACTAAAGGCATTGAGCTTCAGTTAACCAGAGTTGCTCCCTTGGGTGATCCTCTGGAGATCAGTGTGCGGGGGTTTTCCTTGAGCTTACGCAAGGCGGAAGCAGCAATGGTGCTGGTGGAAAGGAGTTGAAAGCGATGCAGAAGAAGTGCCTCAGAATTGCAGTGGCGGGTAACCCCAACTGCGGCAAAACCACCCTCTTTAACGAGTTGACCGGTTCCCGTCAGATGGTAGGCAATTGGCCTGGTGTGACCGTCGACCGCAAGACCGGCGTGTACTCTTTTGAGGGGCACGATTTCGAGCTGGTCGATATTCCGGGTATCTACGCCCTGTCTGCCCTTTCCACAGATGAAAAAGTTGCCCGAGATTATATTTTGTCGGAAGACTACGACTTGATCATCAATATTGTCGATGCTTCCAATATCGTGCGAAACCTCTATCTGACCACGCAGCTGCTGGAAATGCGCGTGCCTATGATCGTCGTTCTAAACAAGATGGATGTCGCCAAGGCAAGGCAGGTAAGAATCGATACGCAAGAGCTCTCGGACCGACTGGGCGTACCAGTAGTGCCGATTGCTGCCTCAAAGCGTAGCGGCCTGACGCTGCTGAAGAAAACCATTCATCAATCTGCCGAACAAAACCCAATCTCGAAGGCTGATGTGATTTACCCGGTCGAGATCCAGGAGGCCGCCACCATACTGGCTGACCAGATCCGTACTTTAGCGACTGAAAAAAGCCTCAGAGCTGACTGGCTGGCCATGAAGCTTTTGGAAGACGACCCTGAATTTGTGGGTATTCTGGATTCTGAGACCGCTGCTGACCTTGACAAACAGCAACAAAAAATTACCCGCCACCTGGATGATGACGCTGACATCGCGATCGCCGATGCGCGCTATGGATTTATCCATTGGCTCACCGAAAGTGCCGTATCACACACCACCAAGGTAGGCAGGACGCTAACCGACAAGATCGACAAAGTGGTTTTGAATCGTGTTTTAGGGCTGCCGATCTTTCTATTGATGATGTACCTGACCTTCATGTTTACCATTAATGTCGGTGGTGCGTTTATCGACTTCTTTGACATTGCCTTCGGAGCGATTTTTGTCGACGGTATGGCAGAGTTGCTGGGCAATATCAATGCCCCTGCATGGTTGATCGGAATCGTCGCCAGCGGCATAGGTGGCGGCATCCAAACCATGGCAACCTTTATCCCGCCAATCGGATTCATGTTCCTGGCCCTGGCTGTTCTGGAAGGCTCCGGCTACATGGCACGCGCTGCTTTCGTCATGGATCGTTTCATGCGAATGCTCGGCCTGCCAGGGAAGTCTTTTGTGCCGCTATTGGTCGGGTTCGGTTGCAACGTTCCGGCGATCATGGCCACCCGGACCCTGGAGAACCAGCGCGATCGCACCCTGACCATCATGATGAACCCGTTCATGAGCTGCGGAGCTCGCTTGCCGGTCTATGCCCTGTTTGCCGCCGCATTCTTTCCGGTGGGCGGCCAGAACGTCGTCTTTCTGCTCTACCTGGCTGGAATTGGTTTTGCGGTCTTGACCGGCCTGATCCTCAAGTACACCCTGCTCAAGGGAAGCATCACCCCTTTTGTCATGGAACTTCCGCCCTACCATGTGCCGACCGTAAAGTCGGTTCTGCTGCGCACCTGGGACCGGCTGAAATCGTTCCTGCTCAAAGCCAGCCGCATTCTGATTCCGATGGTTGCCATCTTGGCATTGCTCAATACCATGTCGATAGACGGCACCATCGGTCACGACGACAGTAAGGCTTCTCTGCTCTCGACAGTCAGCCGGACTTTGACACCAGTCTTTGCCCCGATGGGGATCAAACAGGATAACTGGCCAGCAACAGTCGGCATTTTCACCGGTGTTTTCGCCAAGGAGGCTGTCGTCGGCACCCTCGATGCAATCTATCTGCAGAACGAACTTCAAGAAGAGCTTGCTGCGGGTGGTGAAGTGGAAGCATACAGCCTCAGCGCGTCTCTGTTAGAAGCGGTACAGACCATTCCGGAAAACCTGGCCGGGGTTGTTGATACTCTCACCGACCCCCTGGGTTTGAGCATCGGAGACACCAGTTCCATCGAAATAGCAGCCGAGTCGCAGGCCGTCAGTGCCGGGACCTTCGGTGCTATGGGCAGACTGTTTGACGGCAAGATCGGCGCTATCGCCTACATGCTGTTCATCCTCATGTACTTCCCCTGCGTTGCGGCCATGGCCGCTGTCTACCGCGAAACCAACATGCGCTGGACGGCCTTTATTGCTGTCTGGACAACTGGTCTGGCTTATGTTTCGGCAACCAGCTTTTATCAACTGGCGACCTTCGAAAGGCATCCAAGCTTCTCGTCCGCCTGGCTAGCGGGTTGCGCATTGCTTTTTGTGGTCGTCGTGCTGGTGATGCGTTTCATGGGGAAAGAATCCCGCGGTCCTGGCGTGACCGTTCCGGTTAAGGGCTGAAATTAAACAACAAAGATTGGACGCTTGTTCCCAGCTTTGAGAAGGAGAAAAAAATGACTCCCAGTGAAGTTAAACGCTACCTGTCTGAACGTAAGGTCGCACCTTTAAACGATATTGCCGTTCATTTTGATATGGAACCGGATGCTGTGCGCGGAATGCTCGGCCACTGGATCAGAAAGGGTCGCGTTCGGCTCCATCAGGAGGATCGATGTCACAGTGACGGTTGCTGCGGTGGTTGCAATGAACACGTCAAGGAAGTTTACGAGTGGTTGCAGTAATCATTGAGGGATTGCTACATGCATATTCACAATCTTGATAAATGGCGGCATGAGCACAATTTCTTTGTGTCCCGTGAGCAGAACGAGAAGAACACTTTTATGGTGATGAGCCTGACGGCCGTAACCATGGTCATCGAGATTATTGCCGGAATTGTGTTCGGCTCTGGCAACACTTCTTTTACATAAGTCACACATCTGGGACAAGTTGGTTCCATAAGCAGTGAATAACAATAGATATAAAACCTTCCGTAGGATAATGGAGGGTTTTTTCTTGTTTTCACCTGTCTGTTAATGGAGAATCTGCAAAATCAATTAAATCTTTTTGGGGAATGCTGAATGATTAAAAAGGGCACGTCCGGCTTCCAGTTAAACCCACTCTTTCTTTTTATAATAGCTCTCGGGGCCATTTTCCTCGTTGAGTTACTCGTCATGTTCTTACTGGGTTTATTGCCAAATCTCCCTCTGGCCCTGGAGGCACTTCTTGATGCCTTTTTTTTGTCCCTCCTTGTAATTCCTTTTCTCTACTTTTTGTTTTTCAAGCCTGTCCAAAAAGCTATCGAACAACGCAATCAAAAAGAAGCCGAGCGCGACAAACTTGAAAAAATTGATGAGGTTAAAAGTCAGTTCATCTCTATTGCAGCTCATGAACTGCGCACCCCGGTTGCTACCATTATGGGATACACGGAACTGCTCTCTGACCAAGACATGATCGGTTCTTTTAACGATAAACAAAGAAGGGATTTCCTTGCTACAATCTATGAAAGCAGTGAACGGCTAAGCACCATTATTGATGACATTCTCGATGTTAGCCGAATTGAATCCGGCCAAAGACTTCCTCTACAAAAAACACCATTATCAATCAAAGATTTGCTGGAAAAAGTTCTCCATCGTTTAAGCTTGAAATCAAGCCGTCACGTGAACCTGGAGATCAAACCCGAGGTTCCTGAAAGATTATTGTTCGATGGGCATCGTATCGACCAAGTGATAGAAAACCTGCTTAGCAACGCCATTAAATATTCCCCAAAGCAAAGTCCAATTTCTATTGTTGTCGAGGCAGATGGTCACCGATGCAGCATCACAGTTACTGATCATGGTATCGGCATGTCTGATGAACAGAAGAGTTATATATTCGATAAATTCTATAGAGCGGATTCGTCAGACACTGCGGTTCAAGGGCTTGGCCTTGGGATGAGTATTGTCAAACAGATTATCGATGACCATGATGGTACGATCTCAATCGATAGCACGCTCGGGGAAGGAACCAGCGTACGCTTCGCTTTGCCGAGAGACAACAAGTCTTCTGCATGACTGAAGGTGGCTTGTTCCGTTTAATTTCTGAACCGATAGAGAATCTGGTCCTAAAAACCACGGCCCGGGGAGATGAATTTGGGTCTCTCGGCCACCGGCATATTTAGGACACCCATTAGTCAACAAACTTATGGCCACCTGGATCAGCTTCGGGCGGCCATTATCTTACGGGTAATGTTTTTCCGTTGGTTGCTTTGTCATGGCCTAATTTTAGTGTTAAGGTATACAAACCTGACCGACATACTCAGGAATAAGTCTGTGCCAGAGGAGGTCATCTGAGCGCAACAAAAAGATTTAGAGATCAGCATGACCAATTGTTGGAGATCGTTGCTCAAATTACAACGCATCTTAATGCTGAAGAACTTGCTAAGGGGGTAAAAGAAGTGAATCAGCTTTTATTCGCGATGCTTGGCAAATTAAGCGTTCATCTTGCGGTAGAAGATAATGCCCTCTACCCGAGACTGTTAAACCACAAAGACGAAAAGATTAGGCTTATGGCTAAGAGGTTTGTTGATGAAATGGGGGACATTGGGACGGCGGTCTCTGCATATAGGGACAAATGGCTGAGTCATACAGCCATCCAATGTGACCCAGATACTTTTATCGAGGAAACGGGAAGGATATTTAGTGCCTTGGGAACTCGTATCGAAAAAGAGAATAACGAATTGTATAAAACTTTGGATGAATTAGGATGATTTTGTATGTGTCGGCACCACGGTTTTTAAGACACTTAACCATTATGAACAGAGAAGAATGACATGCCTGCAGTATCACTAACGGTAAGCCAAATCGGCGCCTCGGCATCTGAAGCATCTGTACGCGAACACAGCCTCAGAATGGACCGCCCGGAAGCAAAGGGAGGCAGCAATCAAGGCATGATGGGAGGAGAAGCACTTCTCGCTGGCCTCGGAGGCTGTTTTATGAGTAATTTACTGGCCGCTGCAGTCGCGAGAGAGATTATCCTTAGCAATGTTAAAGCAGATGTGACGGGTCAGCTCTCTGATGAAGGACCCAGTCGATTCGTGGCAATTAGCCTGTCGATAGCTGGTGAATGTTCCGATCCCGATGAATTTTCCAAGTTGGTTACTATTGCAGAAAAGGGCTGCATAGTGGCGAATACTCTGGGTTCATCCGTTGAGCTTTCGGTCCAGGTTAAACGGTGAACAGCAAGGTGAAAAATGTGACGCCCGCTGGTGGTTCTCAATATATGTGATGGCCCCTGAAGGTGGGGTCAGGAATCTCGGCGACCAGGGTGTTCGAAACAGTTTTTGCCGGTTGTCCCGCATGTTATCCCAGCTTTTTCTGGTCTTTGCTGTGCAGACTTAATCAGTTTGGAGCTGTGGCCTGAAAAGTTCTGGCTTGCTCGCAGCTCACACTTCGTGCCTCAGTTCCTTACACCCCTCGCCTAATGAAGCTCTTCCGCCTTGCACCGCATCACCACATCCTTGAGCCAGGCAATTTCATCCGGGGCAAACTGCTTGTTGTATTCCGTACCGATATTCATCGCCCAATGCAGCTTGTCTGGAGTCATCTCCACCAGGACATGCCCCGGCAACTGCAGGCAGGGAACCTCTTCCTCGGCCCATTCGTTGAGTCGCTCCTGCTGATCAAAAAAGACCAGGTAGTCGATACCGTCGGCTTCGACGATCAACGGCACCTCGATCTGCTCCTTGCCACCCTCGCCATCCGTATCGACCGTCTCGTTGATGGTGGGGACAAAGAAACTCATATTGAGGAATAGGTCATAGAAGCCGGACTGGGCCTTGTGGTCGTCGGGGTTGGCCCGCAGGGCCTCGAGGGCTTGATCGATTTCAGTCATCAGCTTGCCTTTTGGTTGGGGTAAACGAAGCGGGCGAAAGCAATTCGTTAAAGGATACCGGTTAAACGTGCCGGCTGTCCAGCCTCAGCTGAATCGATCGACCCGGAACTACGGTTTTAGTCGGACGTTTCAGTTTTTTTGACAGGTTGCCGACCCTTGATATGATTAGAATATGATCAGGTATCTGTTCTTCAGTGTTTTGCTTGTTCTGATGCTGTCCGGCCCCCAGGCGTTGCTCTGTGCCAACGACTCCGCAGCGCAGGTGCGGGCGGTGCGGGTGGCCGGGGTGATCAACCCGGTGGTCGCCGACTTCATCACTGCCGAACTGGACGCCGCCAACGCCGGCAACGCGCGGGCCTTCATGATCGAACTTGACACGCCCGGCGGACTTGACAGCGCAATGCGCACCATCATCCAGCAGATCCTCGGCTCTCGCCTGCCGGTGATCGTCTATGTTTCTCCCTCCGGCGCCCGGGCCGCATCAGCCGGCGCCCTGATCACGCTCGCTGCAGATTTCGCCGCGATGGCCCCGGGCACCAACATCGGTGCTGCCCACCCGGTCGCGATCGGTGTTGGCGGTTCGGGCGATAGTGCGCAGGACCAGACGATGATGAAAAAGGTGGTCAACGACGCGGTGGCCTACGCCCGCAGCATCGCCGACCAGCGCGGCCGCAACCGCGACTGGGCGGAGCAGATCGTCCGCGAGTCAATCTCGACCGCGGCCCGGGAGGCGCTTGAACTCAAGGTTATCGATCTGGTTGCCGCCGATCAGGCGGCCCTGCTCGCAGCGCTGGATGGGAGCACCTACCTACGCAACGGCCAGGCCCAGACCCTCGACACTGCCGGCGCGAATGTGAGCTACGCCGAGATGACCTGGCGCCAGGAGATTCTCAATACCATCGGCAGCCCGAATGTCGCCTACATGCTGCTGATGCTCGGCATCCTCGGGATTTTCTTCGAGATCTCCCAACCCGGGGTGATTCTGCCCGGTGCGATCGGCGCCCTCGCCCTGCTGCTCGCCTTCCTGGGGCTACAGACCCTGCCGGTCAATTACGTCGGTGCCCTGCTGATCCTGCTCGCCATCATTCTCTTCATCCTCGAGGTCAAGGTGGTCTCCTTCGGCATGCTCACGGTCGGCGGTCTGATCGCTCTGACCTTTGGCTCACTGATCCTGATCGAGAGCCCGCTACCCTACCTGCAGATTTCCAGGGCGGTGATTGCGGCAACCGTGGCGGTCTGCGGCGGCTTTATCAGCCTGGTGCTGTATTTTGTGGTGAGTGTGCAGAAGACCCGCTTCTTCTCGGGTCTCGAAGGAATGATCGGCGAACATGGTACGGCCGTCACCGTACTGAATCCGCGCGGCCGGGTCTACCTGCACGGCGAATACTGGGATGCCCGGGCCGAAGCCACGATTGACGAGGGCTGCGAGATCGAAGTCGTCCGTGCAGAACCGAACCTGAAGCTGTTGGTCCGGGCCGTCGAGCCGGAAGCAGCTCCTGCAGCAAAGGAGGAACATCATGATTCCGACTGAACTGATTGTCTGGCTGGTCATCCTGGTGCTGATTTTCGGCATCATCGGCAGTGCGGTCCGCGTCCTTTACGAGTACCAGCGCGGCGTGGTCTTCCGTCTCGGCCGTTTTGCCATGGTCAAGGGCCCCGGCCTGCGCTTCGTGATCCCGGTGGTCGACAAGATCGTCAAGGTCAGCCTGCGCACCGTGGCGATGGATGTCCCGCCGCAGGACGTGATCACCAAGGACAACGTTTCGGTCAAGGTCAACGCGGTGCTCTACTTTCGCGTCGTCGAACCGGAAAAGGCCCTGATCGAGGTCGAGGACTACCTCTACGCCACCAGTCAGCTGGCCCAGACCTCGCTGCGCAGCGTACTCGGCCAGGCCGAACTCGACGAGTTGCTCTCGCACCGTGACCGCATCAACCAGCAGCTACAGGAGATTCTCGACCGGCAGACCGACCCCTGGGGGGTCAAGATCTCCAACGTCGAGATCAAGCATGTCGACCTGCCGCAGGAGATGCAGCGCGCCATGGCGCGCCAGGCCGAGGCCGAGCGCGAACGGCGCGCCAAGGTAATCCATGCCGAAGGGGAATTCCAGGCTTCGCAGAAACTTGCCGATGCCGCCGGGGTAATCTCGAAGGAGAGCGGTGCCCTGCAGCTGCGCTTTTTACAGACGCTGACCGAAATCGCCACCGAGAAGAACTCGACGATCATTTTCCCGGTGCCGCTCGACCTGCTCAAGCCGTTTCTGGATACGGAGAAAAAACCGGAATAAAGACACGTCCGGGGAAAACTCTTTTTTCAGACCATCCCGATAAACAAATGTCTCAGGTGCTCACTCGTATTGACTCGGGACCATGCACATGAAGACCAGTGGGCTGTCCCCGGTGTTCCGGTACTGGTGCTTCTCGTGCGGTTTGACCAGCACGAAATCCCCTGCCTGGATCGGTCTCGGAGTGTCCCCTTCCATGGCCACGCCACTGCCTTCGAGGATGTAGTTGAGGTGCTCACTCTGATGCTGGTGATGGGGCGTGTGTCCGCCCAGCTCCAGGGTAAAAACCCGGATCGAGAAATTCGGCGCACCATCGGCCTTGCCGATCGGCACCTGACGGCTCGCGCCTGCCGCACCTTCCATATTCACGATACCGCTTTCGCACTGCTGCAGGCTGGTGATTTTCATCATCAAGCTCCTTGAAGTTTTTTAGACATTAAAGAGGAAGTGGCAGATGTCACCGTCTTCGATCACATAATCCTTGCCGTTGAGTTGCATCTTGCCCGCCTGTTTGACCTTCTGCTCAGACCCGGCGGTAATCAGGTCGTCGAATTTTATCACTTCGACCCGGATGAAGCCGCGTTCGATATCGCTGTGAATCTTGCCGCCGGCCACCGGTGCGGTAGAACCTTTGCGGATCGTCCAGGCGCGGCACTCGTCCTCGCCGGTGGTGTAGAAGCTCATCAGCCCCAGCGCGTCGTACAGGGCGGCATTGATGCGGTCGAGGCTCGGTTCGGTAATCCCCAACTCGGTCATGAATTCCAGACGCTCCGCCTCGTCTTCAATGCCGGCGATCTCACTCTCGATCTCGCAAGAGATGCTGAACACGTCGGCACCGAAATCCTTGCCGATCTCATCCTCGGAGACGTTGTAGGCGTAAATCAGCGGCGTGCGGGTCACCAGGTCAAGACTCTTGATCACCTGCTCCTCGTTAGGCTCGAGCTGCACCGTGGAGAGGAACTTCTCCTCCTCCAGGACCGCGCTGAAGCGGTTAAGAATCTCCTCCTCCAGGACCTGGGTCTGGGTCTGACCGCCTTTCTTCTCCTTGGCAAGGCGCTGCAAGCGGGTCTCCACCAGCTGCATGTCGGCCAGCAGCAGTTCCGACTCGATCAACGCCCGGTCGCGTTCCGGGTCCACCGAGCCGGAGGGGTGGAAGACCTCCGGCGAATCGAAGGCCCGAACCAGCAGGCAGAGCAGATCACAACGTCGCGCCGGGTCCATCCAGAGTCGCGAGGTGCTGCCGCTGTCGCTGACATCAGGGCAGAGCACGAACTGGTTTTCGGCATAAGTGGTTTTCTTCGGTTGGTAAAGGTCGCTCAGGGCATCCACCCTGCTGTCGCGGATCGAGGCCACTCCCTCGATCGCCTCTCCGGTTTTGCGGGTGGCCGGCACGGGCCGACTGGTCAACAGGGTGAAGAGTGTTTTCTTGCCCGTCTGGGCGAGCCCCAATATGGCGATTTTCATAAGCGATCCTTTAAACTTTTAAGAGTATCAATTCGACTAACGTTTTCTTTTTGGCCGGTCCAGAACAGAAACCGGCTAAAGGTTACCGATCAAGTGTGCGCAATCCCGGGTGATAATTCAACAAAAAGTTTAATCGGTCTGGACGCGAACGACAAACACGGCTATCTTGGAATCAGCACAGTTGCTTCGTTATTGCGGAGAGGTGGTTGGATGGGCAATGCGATCCTGATCATTGATGACACCAAGTCGGTCCGTCAGCAGATTCTCGACACCCTGCACGGCACTGACCTGTTCAGCGACTACTTTGAGGCCGGCAACGGTCTCGAGGGGCTGAAAATCCTGATCAATAAAAAGGTCGACATCGTTTTGTGCGATGTCGAAATGCCGGGCATGGATGGCTTTAAGTTCCTGGCGATGGTCAGCGCCCGCAAGGAGCTGCAAGACATTCCGATCCTGCTGCTGACCAGTCATGACGTGATGGAGACCAAGGTCAAGGCTCTCGAACAGGGCGCCAGCGACTATCTGACCAAGCCGTTCAGCCCTGAGGAATTACTGGCCCGGGTCAAGGTCCATCTGAAGATCAAGACCCTGCAGGACAACCTCAAGGAGAAAAACCAGCTGCTGCAGAAACTGGCTCAGACTGACCCGTTGACCGAACTGCACAACCGCCGGCACATGATGGCCACCCTCGAGGCGGAGTTCGACCGCAGCAGCCGGGTCGGCAGTCCGTTTGCCCTGCTGATGGTCGACCTCGACCACTTCAAACAGGTCAACGACACCTACGGCCACCAGCTCGGCGACAAGGTTTTGCAATCCACCGCCTGGGAGATAAAGGCGGCGCTGCGCCAGTATGATTCAGCGGCCCGTTTCGGCGGCGAGGAATTCGCCCTGCTCCTGCCGGAGACCTCGCTCAAAGGAGCGAATCTGGTCGCGGAACGGCTGCGCCAGAGTATCCTGGATATTGAGTTTACCGGCCCGCTCAGCAAGCTGAGGATCAGCGTAAGTATTGGCGTCGCAGTGATGCCGCATGAAAAAATCAGCACGATTACAGACCTGATTCGTCTGGCCGATGACGCCCTGTACTCCGCCAAGCACAACGGACGGAACCGGGTCGAGAGTGTCCCTCCGGCTTAACCCGTACTGGTTCCCGGATTCCGGGCGTCCTGCACCGTGAAAGATTGTGATCATGAAGACCCCGGTTGGTGGCAGAGAACTCTACGTCACGGAAATTTCCTTCTCCGCCGAAGAAGAAGATCTGCGCAAACTGTTCGTCCTGTTCGGTACGGTGAACTCGGTGCATATGGTCAAGGACCCGAAGTCCGGACTCTTCAAAGGCTCAGCCTTCATCCGCATGGCAACCCCGGCTCAGGCCAGGGATGCGCTCTCACTGGACGGCACCTACCTGATCGACCGCTGCATCAGCGTCACCGCAGCACGACCGAAACAGTCCGAAGGGCCGGCAGCAAAGCGCCCCCCCGGCAAGACGCCGCGAACTCCACAACGACGCAAATAGCCATCGAGGGACACCCGCGGAAGTGCTCCCCAGATCGACAAAGGCGCCCTGGATGGTGACAAGCGAACAGCGCCCCATGCTGCGTTTCCTGATTGTTCAGACGGCCGCCTCAGTAGTCGGGCTGCAGTGCTGGATGATTCTGTTCAACAACTTCGCAGTGGAGATCGCCGGCCTCGACGGCCTGCAGGTCGGAATTATCGGCTCGGTGCGGGAAATCCCTGGGTTTCTGGCCCTGCTGGCGGTGTTCGTCATGCTGGTCATCAGGGAGCACCGGCTCTCGGCCCTGTCGATCGTGTTTCTCGGCATCGGCACCGGCCTGACCGGGCTCTTCCCGAGCTTCACCGGCCTGATCTTCACCACGCTGATCATGAGCTTCGGCTTTCATTATTACGAAACCACCAACCAGTCACTGACCCTGCAGTATTTCAGCACCGCGACCTCTCCGTTGATTTTCGGTCGACTGCGCAGCCTCGCCGCGGCGACCAGCATCGTCGTCGGCTTGCTGCTTTATCTGATGGGGATGGTGTTCAGTTACCAGACCATGTTCCTGACCATCGGCGGCCTGGTCGTGGCCGCCGGCATCTGGGGTCTGCTGCAGGATCCAACCCACCAACAGGTAGCACCGCAGCACCGCAAGATGATCTTCCGTCGCAGGTACTCCCTCTACTACTTTCTGACCTTCATGGCCGGGGCCCGGCGGCAGATTTTCATGGCCTTTTCCGTCTACCTGCTGGTCAAGGTCTTCCACTTCACGGTCACCGAAATCACCCTGCTGTTCGTCGTCAACAACGCAGTCAACTTCGTCTTAAGCCCCGCAATCGGCCGGGCGATCGTCCGCTTCGGCGAGCGCTGGATTCTGTCTATCGAATATGGCGGCCTGATCGGCGTGTTCCTGGTCTACGCCTTTACCGACTCGAAGCTGCTGGTAGTCGCGATGTACATCCTCGACCATATCCTGTTCAACTTTGCCATCGCCATCCGCACCTATTTCCAAAAGGTCGCAGACCCGGCCGACATTGCGCCGAGCATGGCGGTCGGCTTCACCATCAACCACATTGCCGCAGTGGTCATGCCGGCGATCGGCGGTGCCCTCTGGATGATCGATTACCGCATCCCCTTTGTCGCCGGAGCCCTGCTCAGCCTGATCTCCCTGCTGGCCGTGCAGCGCATCCCGCGCTTTCCTCAATAACCCGGCCCAATGGGCAAAAAAAGAATCGGGAGGAATCCCGATTCAGGCTTGCTAGAGGTTATCGTTTCCTGGACGTTCAAAAATTGACGCCCAGGGTCCTGACCGTTTCGATGGTCAGGTAATCGGCGACTGTCAGATTGTGGATAATTGCATATGCAGTTGCAGTCTTGTTTTGAGGATTTTCCCTGATAGGTCACACCCAAAGGAAGGCCCCCCTGTAACGGGCCGGCTTCTTGAGCACTGTCGCCGCATGGACAAAAGTAAGGCGTCTGGCAGTACGAACTGCCGACTTAAAGATTTTATCGCACTTCGCACCTGCGTTCGCAAGCTTATAGCCTCTGGCGGAACGCTACCCGCCGGTTTTGTCTTTCAAAAAAGCAACAAGGACAACAGATGAACCCTCTATTGCCCTCTCTATCATGAAGTCGGGCTGACCTTTGTCAGCAGACTGGGGCGCTCGATTCGATCGCCCCTTTGCGGTTCAGGTGGAGAGCTCGCGGACCAGCTTGCCAAGCGTCTCCTTGGCATCACCGAAGATCATCCGGGTGTTTTTGCGGTAGAAGAGCGGGTTGTCGAGCCCGGCAAAACCGGAGGCCATCGATCGCTTCAGGATGAACACGGTGCGGGCGTAATCGGCGTTGATAATCGGCATGCCGTAGATCGGGCTGTCCGGTGTTTCGCGGGCGGCAGGGTTGACCACGTCGTTGGCGCCGATAACGATCGCCACATCGAAGTTCTCCATGCGCGGGTTGACCTCGTCCATCTCCAGCAGCAGGTCGTAGGGCACATCCGCTTCGGCCAGCAAAACGTTCATGTGCCCGGGCATCCGGCCGGCCACCGGGTGGATCGCATACACCACCTCACAACCGTTTTTCTCGAGCAGTAGCTGCAGTTCCTTGACGACGTGCTGGGCCTGGGCGACGGCCATACCGTACCCGGGGATTACTACCACGCTCTGGGCCGCCTCAAGGACATAGTAGGCATCCTCGGTGGTCAGCGCCGTCACCTCCCCCTCGATCTTGCCCGTGGTACCACCAGCGGCACCGAAACCGGAGAAGAGTACGTTGCCAAGGGTCCGGTTCATCGCCTTGCACATGATATTGGTCAGGATAATGCCGCTCGCGCCGACCAGCGAACCGGCTACGATCAGGATGTTGTTGTTGATGGCGAAACCGGCCGCGCAGGCCGCGAGTCCCGAGTAGCTGTTGAGCAACGAAATGATTACCGGCATGTCAGCGCCGCCGATCGGGATCACGGTCATCACGCCAAGGGTTGCCGAGAGCACCACTGCCAGGAAGAGCCAGAAAGGCTGTTCCGGATAGAGCACGAACAGCGCGCCGCAGGCAAAGTTCGCCAGCAGCAGCCCGGCGTTGACCAGACGTTGGCCGCGAAACAAAATCGGCCGACCGGGGAGCTTCTCGCTCAGTTTGCCCCAGGCGACCAGGCTGCCGCTAAAAGTCACACCGCCGATCAATACCGACAGAAAGATTGTCAGCAGCAGGAAGCTGTCAAGTTGCGATTGCGCCAGCGCCACCCAGCCAACCAGCAGGCTGGCAATGCCGCCAAAACCGTTGAACAGGGCGACCATCTCGGGCATGGCTGTCATCGCCACCAGCCGCGCGGCAAGGGTGCCGATCACCCCGCCGATCACGATCCCCAACAGAATCCAGCGGTAGTCGATGATCGCCTGGTCGAGCAGGGTCACCACCACCGCCAGCAGCATCCCCAGCGCAGAGATGGTGTTGCCGCGACGAGCCGTGGCCGGGCTGCCGAGGAATTTCAAGCCAAGGATAAACAGGACCGCGGCCGCCGTATAGGACAGGTTGATCAGCAGGTTCGTCGACATTACTTGACCTTGGCCTTCTTCTTGAACATCGCCAGCATCCGGTCGGTGACCAGGTAGCCGCCGACCACGTTGATCGTTGCAAAGACAACGGCCAGGGTACCGAGCGTAATCGTCAACATCGAGCCCTCACCGCCGGCGCCGGCCAGTGCGCCAACCAGAGTGATTCCGGAGATGGCGTTGGCCCCGGACATCAGCGGAGTGTGCAGGGTGGCCGGGACCTTCCCGATCAGCTCGAAACCGAGGAAGACCGACAGGATTAATATAAATGAGAGATAGACCAGGTCCATGGCTGTTCCTTCAGGCGTATTGTTGCTTGATGGTGGGATTGACGATCGTCCCGGCGTGGGTGATCAGGCAGCCGACCAGGATTTCGTCCTCCAGGTCGAGAGTGAATTCCTGCTGTTCGGCATCCCAGTATTCCTCGATCAGGTTGAAAAGGTTGTTGGAGTACATGTTGCTGGCATCGCGGCAGACCTGGCCGGACCAGTTGCCGCTGCCGATAATCGTCACACCGTCGCGTTCGACCACCTCACCGGCTACCGAGCCTTCAACATTGCCGCCGCTTTCCGCGGCCATGTCGACGATCACGCTGCCCGGCGGCATCCCCCTGACCGTGTCGGCAGTAACCAGCCGCGGCGGCTTGCGGCCGAACACCTGGGCCGTGGTAATCACGATATCGGACCGGGCGATCTCTTCAGCCTGTCCCTGCTGCTGTATGGCCAGTTGTTCCGGAGTCAGCTGGCGGGCATAACCGTCCTCGGTCTGGCCGGTCTCGCCCAGCTCGATATTGAGGAAGCTCGCGCCCAGCGATTCGACCTGCTCGGCGACCACCGCGCGGGTGTCAAACGCGGTGACCCTTGCACCGAGGCGCTTGGCCGTGGCGATCGCCTGCAACCCGGCGACCCCGGCGCCGATCACGAACACCCTGGCCGGTTTGATCGTACCCGACGGGGTCATCATCATCGGCAGGATCCGGTTCAGCCGGTTGGCGGCCTGGATCACCATGACGTAGCCAGCGAGGCTCGCCTGGGAGCTTAAGGCGTCCATCTTCTGGGCGCGGGTGGTACGCGGGATCATCTCCATGCTGACCGCGCTGACCTGCCGGTCACGCAGCGCTTCAACCAGGCCACGCTCGTTGAATGGGTCGAGGTAGCTGATATGCATCGCGCCCTGCTTCAGCTGCGCGACCTCATGAAGGCTCGGCCTGTTCAGTCGCAGGACCAGATCGGCCGATTCGAACATTTCTCTGCGGTCCTCGATCACCCCGGCGCCGGCGTCACGGTATTGTTCGTCAGAGTAGCCGCAACCCGCGCCGAGACCGGCCTCCACCTGCACTTCGGCCCCGGCGCGCACCAGCTTGCCGAGATTGACCGGGGTCATTGCCGTTCGCTGGTCTTTCGGGCTGGTCTCGTTGGGAATCGCGATCCGTGTCATTTTTGCAACGCTTTCGTTTGCGGCAGGCCTTTAAAGAACCAACGACGGGAACCCGCTTTGGTAAACATATAATATAAGGTGTACAATACTCGACTATAATGGTCAAGCTTTTGGTTGAAAAGGGTTCTTCAATGCATTCTGCTTTTTATGGCGAAACGGGACCAGGAGGGGGGGCTGTCTTGTGAGCGAGGAGCTGGGAGCTAAGGAGCCAGAAGCCGGGACACAAAGCGCTTTGTGTTCAGGGTCCAAGCCCCAAGCTCCTGGCTCCTGGATTCCCATCTTCAGCCAGCTTGCCATGACACTATTCATTTCTCAAAAGCGTTAACTCCAAACAACGGATAAAGCCCCAGCATATGATCGAGAAAGATTTCTGCTGCGGCACTTTCCGCAGTGCTCAGCTGCGGCTGTTCGGAACGGTTTTCACTTATGATTTCGGCTTTGTCGGCACTTCGGGCGAGCTGCAGCAGACTCGCTGCAATCGACTGAAACTGTGCGGCGCCGAAGCTGTTCTCCTTGCAGGTGAAGACCAGTGCCGTCGACCAGAACTGATCGTCCATGGCGTGCCGTGCCAGCCCATCGCAGATCGGATCAGCGGCGCCGATGCACAGGGCCGGCCGGTCCGTACCGACACCGGTTTTGGTCAACAGATAGACCCCGGGAGACTTGAGCTCTGCGCGTTCCAGCTGTTCAGCAAGGCAAGCCCGGGGGATCACCAGGCCGCGGCCGGACCACTTCGACCGGGAGACGATTCTGACGCCGTTGGCGTGGCCGTCCTGGAGGAAAATCCGGACTGAAAAGGATTTGCGGGTCATAACACCCACCTTTATGAAGGTTCTCCCCGTTCGACTAGATATCGGTATCCCGGCCATACTGGCGGAATTCACCGAGATTGCTGAACTCTCCCCATTCGAGGTGCTGATTGGGAGCATTGACGAAATTGTAGAGGTTCTCGAGGATGTTGAAGTGCTGGTGCTCCTCGCCGGCGATCTTCAGCAGCAACGCCTTTACTTTGGGGTTGTCCTCCTTTTCAGCAGCCTCTTCGTAGAATCGGAAGCTGTCGGCTTCAAGCTGCATGGCATGCTTGTAAGCCGGCAGGACCCCGGAAATTTCGCTGAGATCCCCACTCCTGGGGAGCAGCGAGAAGACGTTTTTCGCGGTCACCAGCGTTTCTGTTTCGGCCAGGGGCCACTCATCGTTGCCAGCCTTGAGCTCGCGGAACAGTTTGAAATGTTTGCGCTCATCCTCGGCAAGGCTGCTGAAAATCGTCTTCAACCCCGGAAGTGTGGCCGTTCTTGCCAGGCTTGAGTAATAAACATAGCCGTTGTCTTCCATCTCCATCGCAAAATCGAATACGTTCATGAGCTCCTCTCTGGAACGGGTCAGTCGTCTGCACTTCCAACTTTAGTTGAACTGGAGCGGCTGTCAAGATAACAGCCGGGCCAGAATCAAAGGATACTTTATATTTACGACTCCCCGGCGATGGCCCGGCAGGCCAGTTCGACGGCCTGCTGCATCGGCAGGCGGGTACGGGTTTTGGCCAGAAAGCCGCTGGTATGGACAAAGCGCACCTCCGGATCAGCGGAAATTGCCCGAAAGTCGACGATCATGTTGTCGCCAAGCCGCAGCAATTCCCAGCCTTCACCGCGGTTTGAGGGGGTGATGCTCATCACCACCAGTTCATCATCGAGAAACCGCAGATACAGCTCCATGGACAACTTCGGGTCATCACTGATGTCGCTGAAGACAGTTTTCAGATGTCTGACCGGAACCACCCTGGCCTCTGATTTGAGCCGCTCGAGACGCGTCGTTTTGCGCTCGACCAGGTCGATCATGTCCTTGCCGAGCGACTTCATCAGGAGATAAAGAGAGTCCTCGCGGTCCAGCGACGCGACACCGGCAAAGGTCGAAAGGATATAGCCATCGATCGGCGACGAGGAGGCAAACAACACACTGGTATCGACGCCGAGGTGGTCAGCCGTGCGGTGCGGTCCGCGCACATCCATCATGCTCATGTGCGGATACCAGGCAAAGATCTGCATCGCGGCATCATGCAGACCAAGGTGCTGCATGACCAGGTGAAAGGCGCAGGGCAGCGAGCAATCCTGGTGGTGGTCAAAGTTACGGCGCTCGGGGGCGTATTCAAAGCCGACGTCCACCACGTAGGTATTGAGGTCGGCCAGGTCCGCACCGGTCGGTTCGCGCCGGTAGACTTTTGCGCCATCGAGGGTGGCGAGCAACATACAGGTTGCCAGGAAGTCATCCTTATGCGAACTGCCGGGATGGGTAACGATCTTGTACATAGCGTTTCCCTCTGCCAAGAAAAAGTCTGTCGTGTCATTGAATTTTAGCAGATTTCGACGCCAGTGCGATAGGCGGGACACTAGAAAGGGCCACTTCCATCCAAATGTCCCGAATTTAACTTGTTCGCCAGAAGAGCGGTTTCGGCGCATTGGCCAGGTAAGCGCCGCAGACCACCAGGAGTCCGCCGCCGAGCAGGGAGATGTCGAGCGGTTCACCGAGCAGCAGCGTTGCCAGGAGCACGCCGTTGACCGGTACGAAGTTGATGAACACGGCGGCACGCGACGGGCCGATTTTCTGAATCCCTTCGAAATACCAGAGGAAGCCGACCACGGTGCCGAACAGGCCGAGGTAGCCGATGCTGAGCCAGACCATCCAGGAGAAGTGGCTCGCTTCCGACAGGCTGCCATAAGATAGCGCCGGGATCGACAGCAACAGCGTCCCGGCAATCGCAGACCAGCAGACCGCCGCCAGCGGCGAGAGCCCGCGCATAGCCGTCTTGCCGATCACCGAGTAGAGCGTCCAGGACAGCACGCAGCCGAAGATCAGCAGTTCGCCGCGGCCGATACCGCCGCTCAAGATCTGCAACGGCTGCCCCTGGGTAATCACAACCAGTGCGCCGACCACCGACAGCGGAATCCCGACCAGCCGGCTCAACGGCAGGGCTTCGCGGTAGATCAGTGCCGAACAGAGGGTGATGGCGACCGGATTCAGGGCGATGATCAGCGCGGCACGGGCAGCGCCGATCAGGTTCAGGCCGTTGAAGAAAAACAGGTTGTAGGCAAACACCCCGGTCAGGCCGAGCGCCGCAACCGCCAGAGCCTGTCGGGCATTCAGTTTTTGCAACCGCCCTTCGGTCTTCCAGACCGCCAGCAGCAGGCAAATCGAGGCGATCGCAAAACGAAAAAAGGCCGCGGACACCGGGTGCGCGTTGCCGGCCAGGAAACGTCCAGCGACAAAGGTGCCACCCCAGAAAAAGGCCACAGCAAAAAGTTTCAGGTAGGTTTTCAAGCGGAATCTACTTCTCCAGACTGACGATGAAGGCGTCGGCCTCGCGAATCGCCGCTTCCATCTCGCGGATCAGGCTCGAGACATCACCTTCGACACGGCCCAGTTCGCTCTGCAGCGAAGCGATCGCCTGAGCGTTCAGGTTGTGCTTCAGGTACAGCACCTGGTCGCGCAACGGCGTCAGGACCGGTTCGATCCTGGCCTCGGCGCGACGCATGGCCTTCATCAGGCTCTGGTAGCGGCTGCGCGTCTGCTTCAGTTTACCGGCACTGGAACGACGCAGACTGTCACTAGAATAGAGTTTGAGTTCATCCTCCCATTCATCAAACAGCGCCTCGGCGACATCTTCGACCTCGTCGATCCGTTCGCTAACGTCCCGAGCGTGCTCCTCGCTGGTTTCGAGCTCTGCATTCAGCTGCTTGTACTTCTCTTCCAGGGTGCCGCCCTGAAAGTTCAGCACCGCACTGAATTCCTCCAGCGCCGAGGCAAACTGCTGCTTGGCTTCCTCCTGGCTGTCGCGGGCGTCCTCGACCCGGTCGACCAGGATTTCGCGTTTGTGGATGCCGAACTTCTCCATGACCGCGTACTGGGCGCTGCTGCAGGCGGTCAACAGCGGCAGGATCAGCAAAGCGGCCAGAACCAGGCGGCGAAACAGATAGTCGGACATGGATGATTCTCCTTCTGTTGCGTGTGGCAATCAGTCATGAGATGCGACCAGCAAGAATTCTAACATCGAAAAAGAGGGACAGTTAGCTCTTTTGATCGATTTCAAAGAAAAAAGGGGAACGTTACCTTTAGTGGTTCATCTTTTGCCATGTTTTTTATTTATTTAAAACAAAACC
>Ga0070729_10001221_pt1 | contig 41816 bp, 31 predicted proteins | sample tdDd472_FD_66725 | JGI IMG/M metagenome (GOLD analysis project Ga0070729, IMG submission 66725) | Marine sediment microbial communities from the Atlantic coast under amendment with organic carbon and nitrate - tdDd47.2 | ecosystem: Environmental > Aquatic > Marine > Coastal > Sediment | place...
GCGAAAGGAGAGACTCGAACTCTCACGGGTTGCCCCACTGGTACCTAAAACCAGCGCGTCTACCAATTCCGCCACTCTCGCGTAGCCGCCCTCAGCGAACAGCGGCGTATTATAGCGAACCGGTTCCGGTACGCTTGTCCAATCTGCACCCGAGTCGAGTCTGATCAAAGATCCAACTAGAAACCACTCAAGCTAAAACTATTTTCTCCTTTACTTTCAAGCTAATAGGTCATTATTGCAGACCGGCAAACCAAGCTATTGATAACGGCGAAACGGCTACCGGCTCAACTATCAGGCACGCAAACCGCCCTGACTGCGCAAAATCCTCCGAAAACACCTGCCAAAAACTCTTCTCCCGGATGCCAGCAGCGCCCGCTTAGGCTAGACTTCCCGCAACCAAAAATGCTCCGAAATAGAAAAGGAACAACATGAACGTAGTAATTACCGGCGGCTCCAAAGGTATCGGCCTGGGCATGGCCCGCGAGTTCTTAAAACGCGGACACAGCGTGGCAATTTGCAGCCGTGGCCAGGGCGACGTTGACGCTGCGATCGCAGTCCTGGAGGCAGAATCTTCGGCTGACACGATCGTAACGGGGGCTGCCTGCAACGTGAACGACTATGAGCAGGTACAGAATCTGTGGGACGTCGCTGTTAAAGACATGGGCAGCGTTGATATCTGGATCAACAATGCCGGTCGGGACGGCCAGAAAAAACTGTTTAAAGACTTGCCGGTTGAAGACTACGTCATGACCGTCGACACCAACACCAGCGGCATGATGAATTGCTGTCATGTTGCCATTAAAGGGATGGAACAACAGGACAGCGTCGGCCGTATTTTCAATATGGAAGGTTTCGGCAGCGACGGCATGGTTCGCCCGCGGCTCGGTGTCTACGGCTCTACTAAAATCGGGCTACGCTACTTCACCAAAACACTCGTTAAAGAATGCCAAGGCACTAATGTGAACATGTGCTATCTGAGCCCGGGCATGGTTGTCACCGACCTGCTGGTCCCACCACCCGAAGAACGCGACGAAGACTGGGAAAAGAGCAAGAAGGTACTCAACATACTGGCCGATACAGTTGAAACAGTAACGCCCTATCTCGTTGAAGGCATTCTGGCCGCAGATAAAAACGGCGACGCCGTGCGTTGGCTGACAGGCAAAAAGGTCATGTGGCGCTTTATGACATCACGCTTCGGCAAGAAACGTGATTTATTCAGTCATCTGGGCGCATAAGCCCATAATTCATCAGCAATAAAAAAGCCGCTCAAATGAGCGGCTTTTTTATATATGTGCTACCGGCTTAGAAACGCCAGAGTGCATCCAGACCAATACGGGTCGGCTTATCAATGGTGTCACTGTTGCCAAAACGTACACGCTGATAGTCATACCGCAAACGCAGATCAACAGCGCCAAACTGCACGCTACCACCAACACCCAGAATGTAACCACCGTCACGGAAAGTCTCTTTTTCACTGAAGTCGTCGCCATCATCCTGACCGCTGGTTTTTAACTCGGCTTTACCGTAGGTCGCAAGAAAACGCCCGAACACAGTCCAGCGATTAGCAAACGGCAACATTCCTACTACACCGATAGCCCAGTTGTTGTAATTAAACTTAGCGGTAATGTCGTTATCCGGATCGATAGTCAACGTATCTTTCGCTTCACCGGAAAACTGCAACTCACCTTCCCAGGCCAGATACTTATTCACCTGATAACCGCCAATCAGCGTGCCGCCGATTGAGTTATCTTTCAGCTTACCGGCATCATCATCCGCTTCAAACTTCGTTGACCCGACACCGGCACCGATGTACCAGCCAGGTTCTTTTTCAGCAAATGCTGGTGCTGAAACCAAAACTGCTGCAGCTGCAGCGATACTTAAAAACTTTTTCATTCTCTACCCCGGATAATAACGATTGGTATGAAAGCCATTAAATCCCAATAGACCTGAGCTGTCTAGGGGCTTTCGGGCAATGTATAGCACCATGGTTATAGTGCGGTCATAGCGAACACAGGGACGCCCGCGCCGGATACTCATATGTAACCGGCTGGAAGGTACAAAAAGGGGATGGGGTGGATGACGGGACTCGAACCCGCGACGGCCGGAATCACAATCCGGGGCTCTACCAACTGAGCTACACCCACCACCGATAGAAAATGTAAATATAAGCAAATGGCGCGCCCGGCAGGACTCGAACCTGCAACCCCCGGCTTAGAAGGCCGGTGCTCTATCCAGTTGAGCTACGGGCGCGAGTCTTGCAGCCAGCAAGGTACTAGGCATTTGCAGGGGCGCATTATAGGGCAGATAGGCGCCCGATGTTCAAGAGTTTGATGCTTTTTTAACAGAGAAAGCTGCTTTTTCAGCTCTGCCCGGGGGTGAGCACACGCTCTAGAACCTGCTCAAGGTCTTGAATCAGTTCAGGCTGAGCCTGACGGAAATCCGCACGCCCCGCTCTACCGGCAGCCGCGGCCTCATCCAGATTGTCTGGCGTCAGCACTCTGCCGAAGTCATCCGGTGCCACAGATGTCCCGTTGAGCTTTTGCAAAATGATATCGCCGATATGATTTCTATAATGAGCAGGATCACGGAAACCGTCCATCATTGTGTCCCCAATGAGCGGCACCGACTCAGTATTAACGCTGTTATATCCGGAGAAATCCCACAAAACGAGTTGCTCACTTTCTGGCAGCGCCTCATTGACATCGGCAACCGTGGTAACCAAATCCCTTTTCCAACGCTCCACCAATGGTCTAAGCCCGGCTAATTCAATGGTCTCTTTTTGAAAAGCGTGAACAGGCGATATAAAAAGTTTTACTTCAACACCCCTCTCCATCAGCTTCCTGAGCACTGCTCGAAAACGCTCAACCCTGTCTCCGTAATAAACGTAATCCGCATATGACTCAGGATTGGTCAAATACTGCTCGGCAATCACCAGAAATTTTTCCCGGGTACTTAGTCCTGAGGATGCATATCGCGCCAACTGCTGCTCAGTGTGAAAGCCATCATAAGAACAACGTAGATCCGGGTCCGAACGATTCCATGATGCAACTTGATAAGACAGGTCTAAAGTCTCAAAAGAAAACAAATAGGGCAATAAATCAAAAACACCCCGGTCCTGATCAAGCATCGAGCCAACAAACTCTCCCGGGCCTTTAAGGTTCTCGTTAAACGCGACAAAGTCCAGACCAATTACCACCATTTTCGGCTGCTGTCGCTCCAACAAATAGTCGGTCAGATAGGCTGTTTCATAAAAGTTAGTGCCGCGCAAAGCTGCATTAAATCCTTTACCGGCAGGCATATATTCCGACTTGGGATTAATACCTGTTTCAGCACGGGAGGTACCCATTATGAAGTTATCATAGGTGCAGCTATACAACTTGCTAGCCTTAAAGTCTCTGGCCTGAAAATCATCAGTGTACTTATTTGCATTAAACCCCTGCTTATAAACCCAAAAGAGCTTGCCGTAAGGGTCAACAACAGCGTTAACAGATGCAACAGAGAACAAGACCAGAAAAGTGATCGCGAAATACCAGCTCAGAAATTTTTTCCAGCTATCCATCAACCTAACCTAGAACTGGTAATACAAGAACTCACTGGTTTTCCACAGCGAGGTAATTGCAACGATAGAAACCAGCGCGATAACTGCAGCTGATACAAACCCGGGACGAAAACTCATCAAACCTGCCAATCGATTCGCCACTGATTCAATTCGGTAATCAAAACCCTGCATATAACGGCTCATAATCTGCTGCGTATTAGGGAGTATAAAGGCCACCGGTAATAATGCTGCAATCCAGATAAATGCATCTTTGGTAGCCATAAGTGACCGGGTTGATTCAAGTTGCAACAATCTCGCCAACTGATTGAAGCCCGGTGTATGTGGCATCCAGCCAGGCACGGTCACCCCATTTCCTCCAGCCATCGCAAACAGTATTTCGACAGCACCACCAAACGTTTCAGCACGGAAGAATACCCAGGCGACGACGACGGCAAGGAATGTAAGGCACCAATAACACAAGCGCGCAACACTACCCCGGAAACGTTCTCCCACAGATGCGCGCCACGCATGATTAACCAACAAATAAAATCCGTGCAGACCACCCCAGGCAACAAAGGTCCAACCGGCGCCATGCCATAAACCACCAATCAACATGACCGTCATCAAATTAGTATAACGACGGGCATCGCCGTAACGATTGCCACCTAGAGGTATGTAGAGATAGTCACGGAGAAATCGCGATAACGTCATATGCCAGCGACGCCAAAAATCGACAATGCTTAAAGCTTTATAGGGTGAGTTGAAATTCAGCGGCAAACGGATACCAAACATGCGACCAAGACCGATAGCCATATCGGAATAGCCGGAAAAATCAAAATAGATTTGCAAGGTGTAACAAAGCGAACCTGTCCAGGCTTCAAAAAAGCCGATACTTGCCCCGCCGTCAGCTGCCGCAAAAACCGGTGTCGCATAGACAGCGACACTGTCAGCAAAGATCATTTTCTTAAACAAACCCAGCATAAATATCGAGATACCCACCGCCAGGTTTTCAGGGATAAAGCGGTAAGTTTCCTGCTTCATAAACTGCGGCATCATTTCTTTGTGATGCACGATCGGGCCGGCTATGAGCTGAGGGAAGAACGTAACGAACAGGCAATAGTGCAGAAAACTGTATTCCTCGGCCTTGTCCTGATAGACATCTACGAGATAGGCGATCTGCTGGAAGGTGAAAAACGAGATGGCCAATGGCAATACGATCTCATCAATACTCGAAGACCATCCGGTGAGCGTGTTCGTGATTGAAATGAAAAAGTTAGCGTACTTAAAGTAGCCAAGGAGACCTAGGTTAAAAATAACACCCAGCGACACCACCAGCTTCGCCGCCGATGTGCCACGCTGCTTGATAAGCAACGCACCTATCGAATAGTTGGTAACTACGGATATTCCGAGCAGAACCAGATAAGCGGGATTCCACCATCCGTAAAACACCAGAGAACCCAGCACTAACCAAAGCAGTGCTGCGGTGCTGCGTTTAAATTTGCCCAATAGATAAAAGCCGATAAGCACTACCGGCAGAAAGACAAACAGAAAGATATCCGAGTTAAAAAGCACAAACGGTCCGAATACGGCAAAAACTGCGAAAAGACTGCATTAAATGAGAAAACACTGCAAGGAAAGGCTTCTCAGTGCCGGAGAATCGCTGAAAGGCGATAACTATTTAGTGTGCAAAAAAGGAAAAGTGGTCGGGGCAGAGAGATTCGAACTCCCGACCCTCTGCTCCCAAAGCAGATGCGCTACCAGGCTGCGCTATGCCCCGTCCATTCCCGCAAGTAGCTGAATAGCTACCGTTGAGGGGCGCAGATAATAAGGGCAAGCCCACCGGCAGTCAACGAGTATCTGGCCATCACCACGTATTTATTGCTCTGCAAGGGTTTTGCTCAGTGTGTGGCTCTGGTATGTTGCCCCACCTGATACGCGCCATTCCGGCCAGACAAGGCTAAACAGCAATATGCCCGCACAACTCATTGATGGAAAAGCGATTGCCGCTCAGATTCGCAGCGAAATAGCCGGGCGCATCAGCGCCAGAACTGCGGCCGGCAACCCAGCGCCGGGCTTAGCCGTGATTCAGGTAGGCGCCGACCCCGCCTCATCAATATATGTGCGCAACAAGCGACAAGCCTGTGAACAGGTCGGAATTGAGTCGTTTAATCATGACCTTCCGGAATCGACCCCTCAGGATGAACTACTTACCCTGATTGATGACCTCAACAGTAACCCGGCGGTTAATGGCATTCTGGTTCAGTTACCCCTGCCCGGCCATATAGATGACAACGCCATCATTGAAAGAATTGACCCCACGAAAGATGTGGACGGCTTTCACCCGTTCACCGTAGGCCGCCTTTCACAGCGCATACCGTCACTACGTCCCTGCACCCCGTTCGGCGTTATGACGCTGATGGATCGCATTGGCGTCAACCCGAAAGGACTTAACGCGGTTGTTGTCGGTGCATCGAATCACGTAGGACGGCCTCTGGCAATGGAACTGTTACTTGCCGGCGCTACCGTTACCGTCTGTCATCGCTTTACCCAGGACCTGCAAGACCATGTCGGGCGTGCCGATATTCTGGCAGTTGCCGTTGGCAAACCCGGACTGGTACCCGGCGATTGGGTCAAACCCGGCGCAGTGGTATTCGATGTCGGCATTAACCGCATGGACAATGGCAAACTCTGCGGCGACGTAGGCTTTGATGCCGCCATTGAGAAAGCCGCATGGATCACCCCAGTGCCGGGCGGCGTTGGCCCCATGACCGTAACCATGTTGATGCACAACACCTTGCTAGCCGCAGAAGCCGGCGGCGAATTGCTCGAGAATCGCAAAGAACAATCCCCCGACTCCTGAAACGCCAACCCCTGATCACAATAGCTCGCAACTCTTTGCCGGAAGCCACTATGAAATCAATACTGATTAATACGTTTGTAATACTATCAATGCTGAGCGCATCCGGTGCTCAAGCCGAAAACCCGCGGGTTAAGTTTGAAACCACCGCCGGAGACTTCACGGTAGAACTCAACCCGGCCCAGGCCCCCGTCACTGTCGAGAACTTCATGAAGTACGTCGACAACGGTCACTTTGAAGGGACTATTTTTCACCGGGTGATTCGTGACTTTATGGTTCAGGGTGGCGGCTTTACCGTTGGCTTCGAACAAAAGGAAACGCTCGATCCGATCGCGCTGGAATCATACAACGGCCTGAAGAATGACAAGGGCACGTTAGCTATGGCACGCACCTCCATACCCGACAGCGCCACTGCTCAGTTCTTTATCAATGTAAAAGACAATGACTTTCTCAACTATGCCAGCGACGCAAATCCCGGCTACGCCGTATTCGGTAAGGTTGTCGAAGGCATGCATATCATCATGCAGATCTCGACCCGCCCTACCGGCCCCGGTGGACCTTCCAGACGCATGCAGGATGTTCCTGCAGTCCCCGTTATTATTGAAACCGTCACAGTAGTAAACACCGCCCCAGCAGAATGACCCAACTCTTCATCTCTGACCTGCATCTGGACAAATCACGGCCGGCAGCGACGGAGGCGTTTAAGCATCTGCTCGCCACCGAAGGCAGGGATGCAGAGCGTGTCTATATTTTGGGCGACCTTTTTGAAGTATGGGTCGGTGATGATGACCCCGGCGATTTAGCCAATGAAGTTGCAGAAGCTTTGCAGGACTTACATCGTCATGGCACTTCCTGTTACTTCATCAATGGCAACCGCGACTTTTTGCTAAACCGTAGTTTCGCAACCAAAGCCGGCATGCACTTGCTACCTGATGTAGCTCTCGTTGACCTTTACGGAACCAAGGCTGTTCTTATGCACGGCGACCTGTTGTGCACCGACGACAAATCTTATCAACGCTTCCGCAAAGTGGTGCACAACTGGCTGGTTCAGTGCTTGTTTCTTGCACTGCCCCTTTCCGTGCGGCGCAAGATAGCAGGTGCGGCACGTGATAAGAGCACCAGCGTCAATGCCGGTAAAGATGAGTACATCATGGATGTGAATCAGGATGCCGTAGAAAGATTATTGACTACCTACAACGTAGACACCGTCATACACGGTCACACCCACCGGCCGGCCTCACATCGTTTCGATATTAACGGCAACGAAGCGCACCGTATCGTGCTTGGCGACTGGTATGAACAGGGCAGCATTTTGCGCTGGGACGAATCCGGGCCCGCTCTGGAATCTCTTCCGTATAACAACGCCTAAGCCAGATCAGGCCGGGCGTTCTATCCAGGTTTCACGGTCGTGAACCAATTCGTGCTCTAACAACTCGTCCATTGAGACGAATCGTGCAGAAGGATCCTTGGCAAGCATCAGGTCAATAAGGGTCTGGTACTTAGCGACAGCTCTGGGTAACTGCGGAATATCCGCGTTTTCATGCAAATGAATCAGGCCAATCGCAGAATCAGCAACAAACGGTTTGTTACCCACCAACATCTCGTAAAGAATAATACCGAGACTATAGATATCGGCACGCTCATCCACCGGGTCACCACGGCCTTGCTCCGGACTCATATAGTATGGCGTACCGAAGATCTCGCCGGTGCTGGTAATCTCGGCCTCAAGCTGAGCCTGTTTAGCCAGACCAAAATCAATTACTGCCAGACTGCCGTCTTTTCTGAACAGCACATTAGTCGGCTTTAGATCACGATGTAGAATGCCGATCTGATGAATGGCCGAAAGAGCCCCGGCAATCTCACGCATATAGACGATGGCACGACCGGAACTCATTCCCTTACCAATACGTCGCTTCAGACTACCGCGGTCACAAAACTCCATTGCGATATAGGCATGCTCGTCGGCAATACCTAAATCAAAAATCTTTACAACATTCGGGTGATCGATTTTCCCGATAAGCTCGAACTCCTGAAGAAAACGTTCGAAAGCAACTTCATTACCGGAGTCCGGCATCTGATTCAGCACTTTAAGCACGGTCGGGCGGCCCGTCGCTTTCTCTGTTCCCAAATAAACATTCGCGATACTGCTGGTAGCCAGGCGCTGAATAATCTCGAAGCCTTTAAGGCTGGTTTTCAGCACTTCGTCATCCTGAGGCAGAGCGCGAACCACCGGCCGCGCTCTCGATGCTGATGAACGCTCTTTATCCAACATCTTTTCTACGACAGAGATAAGCCGTTGGTGCTTCATTCGGTCGCGGCCAATAAAATCATCTGCGCCGGCCTTAATGACATCGACAATCTGCTCTTCGCCGCCACTACCCAAAAACGCGACGGGCGGGAAGCCTTCAACCGCACTCATCCTAAGCAACCAATCAACAGGATCGTTGCCGGACAAATCATCACCAAGTAAAACGATGTTGTACCCGGAGGCTGCGAAGTCTTCAGGCAAAGGGCCTTCTTTAGCAGGGTTAAAATCGGCGACACGGGAATCCGGCCAGCGCGTATTAATATGATGCGCCAGCAAACGTCGATACTCTGTTTCGGAGTCAATTATGAGAACAGAAGGATTCATTCAGTCCGTGCCAATACCTGATCAAGTATGACAACAGTGACTTATGTAATACGGGAAATCCGGAAACACTTCACATTTCAGCGGGCTACGCCTCAATTTTGCGGCGAAAACACAAGCTTGGGCGCTCGTTCGCCTCAGAACAGCTGCCGACTAACTGCGACCGTCGAGTGCTTTTCTCTTTGCTTTCTTGGCCTTCTTGGCCGCATCTGAACGCTCGCTCTCGATATACGAAAGGTAATCCTCACTGACGTCACCGGTCACGTACTCACCGCTGAAGCAAGAGGTATCAAACTCTTCAATCTCACCGCTATCGAATTTAACGGCCTCAATCAGGTCACCGAGGTCCTGATAAACCAACCAGTCAGCGCCAATATTCTCAGCGACTTCATCATCGGTGCGTCCGCTCGCAACAAGCTCACTCGGCACGGGCATATCTATGCCGTACACATTCGGGTAACGAACCGCCGGTGCAGCCGATGCAAAATAAACTTTACGGGCACCCGCTTCACGGGCCATCTCAATGATCTGCTCAGAGGTAGTGCCACGTACAATCGAATCATCAACCAACAGTACCGCTTTATCACGAAACTCCAGATCAATGGCATTTAGCTTTCGACGCACCGACTTCTTACGCATTGCCTGACCCGGCATGATAAACGTGCGGCCAATGTAGCGGTTTTTAATAAAGCCTTCGCGGTACGGCACACCCAATCGCTGAGCCAATTGCAACGCGCTGGTGCGACTGGAATCGGGAATCGGCACAACAACATCGATATCATGCTCCGGACGCAAACGCATGATTTTTTCAGCCAAGCGTTCACCCATACGCATGCGGGATTTATGCACAGATATACGGTCAATGATGCTGTCGGGACGGGCAAAATAAACGTACTCAAAGATACACGGCGTATAGCTCCGGATATCGCAGCACTGCTTGCTGTGCACCGTGCCATCCGTCTCAATATAAATGGCTTCACCGGGAAGGATATCGCGCTCCATTTCGAAACCCAGCGCATCAAGGGCCACGCTTTCCGACGCCACCATGTAATCGTAACCGGAGTCGGTTTTCTTCTTACCGAGCACTATCGGGCGAATCCCGTTAGGGTCACGGAACGCTACAATGCCGCCACCAATAATCATCGTGACTACCGCATATCCACCGCTGCAGCGACTGTGGACAGAAGACACCGCATTAAATACCGCATCAGCACTCAATTCGCCTTTCTGGTTCTGCAACTCATGAGCAAAAACATTCAATAGCGCTTCTGTATCCGAACCGGTGTTCAGATGGCGCTTATCCTGCTTCACCAGCATCGACTGCAACTCAGCGGTGTTAGTCAGGTTGCCGTTATGGCCTAAACAGATGCCGTAAGGTGAATTCACATAAAAAGGCTGCGCTTCGGAGGAACTCGATGCACCGGCAGTGGGGTATCGAACATGCCCGATACCCATGTTGCCGTGCAAGCGGTTCATATGACGTTGCTGAAATACGTCCTGAACCAGTCCTTTGCTCTTTCGGGTGCATAGCGTGCCATCCGCATCAGTCATGATGCCTGCGGCATCCTGACCCCGGTGCTGCAGCACAATCAACGCATCGTAAAGCGCCTGACTAACAGGCTGCGAACTAACAATTCCTACTATTCCACACACATTCGGGCCCTAAGTCTGCAAAACATCCAAGCTGCGTTATTTTGGTTCAGTCAGTAACTCTGTGGCTTTGTCCTGAGCAGCGTCTATAACCTGCCCCCCGTCCACATCCAGGTACTCAATTCCGTCCTCAGCAACCTCTTTAACAAGGTCTGCCACAGGGGCGGCATACGGTATCAGCTTGGAGTCGTTCCACCAAGCATCTTCTTCAAATCCGGCGAGTTCCATCAGCAATACCACGATGCCCGCCAACACGACGCCGCGCGCCAGACCAAAAACCATACCGACAGCACGGTCGGTGCCGGACAAACCGGTGCTGTCCAGTAACTGCGATATCGCCCAACTAATTAAGCCACTCGCGAACAAGACACCAATTAGTATCAGCGTTCTGCCGCACCACAAGCGCAGCGTGTAGGAATCAATAGTGCCACCGAGCATGTCAGCCGCCACAACACCGAAGCGGCTGGCGGCCCAAATAGCGACAACCCAGCCGATTAACGACAAGGCTTCTTTTACGAACCCGCGAAATATACTGATAATCGCAGAGACAACAACGATGGCCAGCAACAGATAATCAATAAAAATCATATGAAACAAACGTCTCCGGCTTAAGAACGCAACTGCACAACAATACCTTTGTGCCCTGCCCGTTTTAATTGTGCCGCCAGCTTTTCAGCCGACTCTCTGTCCGGTCTGGGTCCTACCTGAACCCTGTACATGGTTTTACTGCCCGAACGGAACGAACTGACTTTCGCCGGAAACTTTTGCTTCTCTAAAGCACCGGCAAATTTTCTGGCATTCTCTTCAGCGGAAAAACTACCCAACTGCACCATCCACCCGTTGCTATTAACGGCAGCCGTTACAGACTCAGATGCAGCACCTGCAGAGCTGCTCGCGGGCGTTCCGGCCGCTGATTCCGCACCGGATGCGTCCTCAAGGCCAGGCTCATCGCCCAGACGAATCGTTTTGACGCGCACCGGTGACACGGGCTGAGGCGCTTCCATAATATCCGGACGCTGCTCAGCAACCTGCTTATCATCGCGACCATCCAGCAAGGCAGGCGCAATGACGACAAGAACGATCACCAGCACAGCTGCTCCGATCATACGTTCCAGAAGGCTACGATCCATTTATCAGGGGTCCTTAGAAGTCGGTTTAGTAACAGATTGTCTGTAAACCGGCATATTATCCTGCAAGCTCAGCGTCTATTGTAAGCCACTCCAGCGCCGGGCCGACAATAAAAAATGACCCGCACACCAAAACCCTTCCGCTTGCCGGTGTTAATTCTTCCGCCAACCTGAACGCTTCGCTACTTTCGGCTGCGATATGCACATTCTCGATGGAAGCGAGCGATAAGCGCTCTGCCAGTTCACGGGCTGATTGCCCGCGACTCCCGCCGACATCAGTGAGAACCCAGCACTGAGCTAACGGCGCCAATAAGCGGGCCGCAGCTTCAGCCTGCTTGTCTTCCAGCATCCCCAAAACAATCGTCAGAGGTTTATCAGGCAATGAACTCAGGTTACTTGCCAACGCCGCAATAGCCTGGGGGTTGTGCCCCACATCCAAAACCCAGTCACGCCCGTTGCGGGAGACACTCTGAAAGCGTCCGGGAGGAAGCGGTGCACTCAATGCCTCCTGCACAGCAACGGTATCAGCCAAAACCTCCGGCCTTAACAACTCAACCGCCGCCAAAGCCAGACTGCGGTTCTGCAACTGCACAAGCGGATCGCCGGGCGGCAACGTCAAACCGGCTATACCCTGCCGCTTGCTTTCATAATCCCAGTCGACGGCCGTTGCCGCAAACCCGAAGTCTTCACCTTGCAGCAGCAGCCGGGCACCTAAGCGCTCAGCCTCGCTGACTATCGTTGCGCAACCCGCAGGATCACCGAATAGAACCGGCTTGCCCGCTCGCATAATGCCGGCCTTTTCAACCGCTATAGCTTCAATTGAATCACCAAGCCATGCCTCGTGATCAAGCGCAATCGTTGTAATCAAACTTATATCAGGATCAACAATATTGGTCGCATCTAGCCGACCGCCTAGTCCTACCTCTATAACCCACGCATCAAGACCAGCGGCACTGAACAACCACAATGCTGCCAAAGTGCCGTACTCAAAGTAGGTTAGGGAATGCTCGCCACGACAGGCTTCGACCGCCTCAAAAGCGGCAACGAGCCTATCGTCAGAAACGGGGGCGCCATTAATACAAATGCGCTCGTTATAACGTTGTAAATGAGGGGAGGTATAAGTGCCGACCTGCAATCCCGCAGCAAGCAACAGGGCATCAAGCGCGGCGACCACCGAGCCTTTACCGTTGGTACCGGCCACCAGAAACACGCCATTTTCCGGCTGACACAAACCGAGCACATCAGCTACCGCCCGGACACGTTCCAGACCAAGATCAATCTCAACCGGGTTAAGGGTTTCCTGCCACTGCAACCACTCAGCCAGTGATCGTTTGCTCATAGCGACAGGCAGAATATCAGGCAGGCGCAGGTAATTTCTGCAACTTGCTCAGCAAGTTAGAAAGCTCATCGCGCATTTCACGACGGTCGATGATCAGATCCAATGCACCGTGCTCCAGCAGAAACTCACTGCGCTGAAACCCTTCAGGAAGCGTTTCACGAACGGTCTGCTGAATAACCCGCGGACCCGCAAAACCAATCAAAGCGCGTGGCTCCCCGATATTAATATCGCCCAACATCGCAAGACTTGCCGATACACCACCGGTAGTAGGATCGGTAAGCACAGAAATAAAAGGTACACCCTCTTCACCGAGCGTGGCTAACGCAACACTGGTTTTAGCCATCTGCAACAAAGAAAAAAGTGCTTCCTGCATACGCGCACCACCACTTGCAGCAAAACAAATTAGCGGCATACGATTCTCGCGGGCATATTTTGCGGCACGGGAAAACTTCTCTCCGACTACCGAACCCATCGAGCCGCCCATATATGAAAACTCAAAAGCACAAATCACAACGGGCTGGCCTTTCAGCATCCCTGTCATGACAATCAGCGCGTCTTTCTCGCCGGTTTTCTTTTGCGCCTGCTGAATACGCTCTTTATATTTTTTACTGTCTTTAAACTTCAGCGGGTCAACCGGACTAAGGCCGGAGTTCAGCTCCCGGCCGGTATTAGGATCAAGCAGATAATCCATACGCTGCCGGGCACCGATTCGCATATGGTGAGTGCACTTCGGGCAAACAAATAAGTTTCGTTCCAATTCGGCGCGATAAAGCTGCGCACCACAAGAGGGACACTTCTGCCAGATTCCTTCGGGAACGGACCGGGTTCGCTTCTCCGTATTAATACGGGAAGGAATAATTTTTTCAAACCAACTCATAACGGAATAATAAACGACTAAAGAGTCGGGTTCATCCTGTTTTGCACTACAGTTCGCGACTTTGTGTCGCAGCCATCACCGGCCAGTTGCCGGTTGGCAGGTCAAATTCATCCGGATAGACCACATCGACCAGATACAAACCGTGCGGAGGCGCTGTTATTCCCGCCAGTTTCCGGTCACGGGCCTGCATGACCTCGCCGAACCAGTCAGACGTACTCTCGCCTTTCCCTACGCGCACCAAACTACCGGCAATATTGCGCACCATGTGATGCAGAAACGCGTCTCCCCTGATATCCAGGCGGATACAGGCGCCCTCCCTGCTCAACTCCACATGGGTCATCGTTCTGACGGGTGAGTGTGACTGGCAGGAAGAAGCACGAAATGAACTAAAGTCATGCTTACCGCGCAGAAAAGCCGCCGCAGTTTGCATAGCTTCGAGATCGAGCACCTGATTGAGGTGCCAGGCACGCTGGCGGTCTAGTGCCGACTCGGTACGCCGGTTAAGTATCAGATACCGGTATGCTCTGCTTTGCGCAGAAAAGCGCGCGTGGAAGTCCTGACTCACGGCCTTTACCCAATGCACCCGGACATTCGGTGACAAATGAGTATTAATACCCCGCCGCCAGGAATCTTCACTACGAAAAGCCGTGGTATCGAAATGTGCAACCTGCAGTGTTGCGTGCACACCGGTATCGGTGCGACCGGCCCCTACAACCTCCAGCGACTCATTAGCTACTTTAGAAGCCGCCTCAGATAACTCCTGCTGAACACTGGGTGCGTGCGGCTGTGACTGCCAGCCATTAAACGCCGTGCCGTCATACTCAAGCCCGACCGCAAGCCGGTGCATTGGTGGGGTCTCACCGGCAGATTTGTTTTTGTTGTCAGTCTGGCTCATCAAACTGGCTCAGTGCTCCTGATTGACTAACTTAATAGCCGGGGAAATTACCTTACTGCGAAAAACAAACGGTCGCCACTAGGGCGACCGTTACGGGTAGATCATCAGCCAGACAGCTAAATCATCCGGCTAACTTTTCTATCAGATCTTTGGCCTTAGCCTGTTCAGACTCATCACCCTCTTCCACCACCTCATCAAGGATGCTGCGGGCACCGTCTGCATCGCCCATATCGATATAAGCCTGAGCAAGATTCAGCTTGGTATCAACACCGCCCTCGGCATCATCAAGACCTACATCATCAAGAGAATCGAGTGCGTCAATAGCATGTGTTTCTGCATGAATATCATCGGCATCACTGCCACCGCCGAAAACATCATCGCTAAAGTTCAATGAATCAGGATCTTCAGATGCTTCAGATATTGAAGGCTGCTCTACGGTATCACCGGCATCAACCAATGCAGGTTGCTCCACGGTATCTCCCGCAACAGGCATATCCAGTGTTCCGTCACCTGCGGCACCTTCCGCTTCCAGATCGTTCTTAATGAACTCAGAAATATCAACATCACCGGCCAGCATGGTCGGATCGTCATCTGCAATGTCCTCAGAAGACTCATCACCCGCTGAATCCGCAGCTATAGCTTCATCAATAGCCAGGTCGATATTGCCGGCAAGCATAGTGGCATCTTCGTCACCAATGTCAGCTACACCAATATCCTCTTCGGTTTGTTCTTCCGAATCGAAGGAGATGTCATCAAATGAAGAACCTATATCGCTCTGCGTGGATTCTGATTCATCGCCGGTATCATCAAGACCGCCTAAATCAATATCCAGGTCACCGAGATCACCCAGGTCTATCGAATCCTCCTCGGCAGACTCTGTAATTACCGGAGACTCCAGTGTCGGTGTTTCCATAGTCGGAGACTCGGAACCCGGGAATTCTATCGTCGGAGTTTCCATAGTCGGTTCCTCCGACCCGGCCGCTTCGATAGTCGGAGACTCCATGGTTGGAGAATCAGCGCCTAGCGCTTCCAGCGTCGGAGATTCCATGGTCGGGGAATCAACGCTGCCCACATCAAAGTCGAGCGTATCGTTGTTATCACCCAAGCCGATACTGGTGTTACCCGGATCGAAGTTGAGATCAACTTCAGGCTCATCATTCGATTCATCAAAGCCGAAGTCCATGTCCAACTCGTCGCCGTCACCACCGACCTGAACATCAAGTATTTGTGCGCCGGCGGCACCACCGGCACTACTGAACAACTCATGGTCAGGTGCAATTTGCTGCCCCATGATCACGACTTTATTCCATTCAGGGTCAGCATCATCAGATACCGCCGCGCGAAGTTTTACAGCCTCATCCACAAAGCCGTCTTTCTTCTCCCAGACAAAATAAACCTCGAGCAATTTCACACGGAGCATCTTGTCTTCGGGATCATCTTCAAGCGCTTTCTCAAGCAACTCAGCGGCCTGGTCATAAAGACCGTAGGCCATATGAAAATCGGCTTCAGCAATCGGATCGGTATGATCAAGGTTGATTGCGGTTTCACTACCAATGGTAGCTGTATGGTCAACAACGCCTTCCGGTGTTATCTCGGCAGTTTTTTCCAGACCCTCTTCTTCGGAATCGAACCCGAGAAGATCTTCCTGGTTGTCCGATCCGATAGTGTCCAGACCAATATCAAAATCATCGGGAGGCGCAACTTCAAAACTATCATCGTCAGACGCCGCTTCATCAATCGCAGGGATCTCAGCAGTTACCTCTCCGCTTGTTTCAGCATCTGCAGGAGCTTTCAGAAAGTCCTCAGACATACCCTCTTCAACCACCATAGAATCAATGGCAGGGTCCCTTTCGTAACCATCAGGGACAGGGCTGGCAATCGGACCGCTGGGCACACCGTCATCGTCCATTGAATCCGGTGATTCAAATGACTCCAGTGGCTCATCTTCTGCTTCATCATCGAGCAAGGCGCTGCTTATGGCAGGAGCAGGCTTCTTACGACGGAAGAAGACCAAACCAATGACGACCAACACACCAATAGCAATCCATAACCAGATACTGGTGAGCACACCCATTACGGTGTCCATCAATGACCCGGACTCTGCCGACTCACTGCTCACCACATTGGTGCTACTCGCAGCGGGCATGCCTGAGTCTGCAGGCTTCGCCGCGGCAGTGTCAGCAACCTGACTTTGATCTTCGGAAGAAGCGTCAGCCGGCGTATCAACACCGCTATCACCCATGGCATCCGCCATAGCTTCAGTATCCGCTGCATCTTCACTGATTGCCTCAGCATCTGACGGCTCAACTCCGGCAACAGACTCGGCAACTACATCACTTTCAGTGAGTTCGGTTGCAGCACTGTCTTCCATTGAGGCGATACGTTCTTGCAGCTCAACCAGTTCCTGATCTTTAACAGCAAGCAAACGACGGGTTTCTTCCAATTCGTCACGCAGTGCTGCTGAATCACCGCTATCGCTGCCACCACTCATACCGGAGTCACCGGCAGAGGCAACACCGTCACCGCCGGTCTGCCCGTCAAACGACTCGGATGGAGGCATTAGTTTCAGTTGTGCAGGCTCAGATGATGACGCGTAGGTTTCACCGGACTTCCAAGCCCGGTCCTGACTAATTACTTCACTATTCGCCTCAGCTTCGCTAATTGATTCCATAGCGGCCGCTTCAGGCATGCGAACAATTGAACCGGCCTTCAAGCGATTAATATTGCCCATAAAGGCCTGTGGGTTAGCCCGGTACAAAGCGATCATCATCTGATTAGTCGTAAGGCCGGTGCCTTCACGCAAACGATTAGCAATGTTCCACAACGAAGAACCGGTAGCTATAGGTCCGTATGCGTCACCGTCGAAACTTGCGCGTCGGGGGGCAGGCCGGGAAGCCGGTGCAGGTTCTGCAACAGACCGTGGAGCAGCAACAGATGCTGCTGCGGGTGCGGCGGTTTCTTCGCGGGTAATTTCCTGAGCAGTTTCAGCCGGCGCGGACTGAGCCTGTTCTACTTCAGCAGCAGGCGCTGCTGTATCAAAAATGGGTGGGTCAAGAAGTACGGTGTATTCACGGAGTAAGTTGCCGGCAGACCAGTTGAAGCGCACCAGAAGTGTGACAAATGGTTCAACAACGGTCTGAACGCCTTCCATCCGGAGTTCAGCGGATGTCGCTGATTTACGAACTACCTTAAAACGAATATCCGAGAGGTATCCGGGACGGTCGAGACCATAGTCGTTAAAAGCTTTCTGCGAGGCCAGATCTACCTGCAAAGTGTCCAGCTCTTCAGCAGAGTTCGCCGTTAATGCAACACCTGCACTAAACGGCTGATTCAATGCCGAATCAAGCTCAATGTCACCGATAGTCAGCGCCGATGCGCCAAACGAAACCAGTGAACTAATAATCAGACCAATAACAGCCAGACTGCGCGCCATATCTTCTATCCCCGAAAAATCAGCGGAAAAATGTTAAATCGAGCGAAAAATTAACAGCAAAAACCTGCAAAAACCGGAACTAAGTATCAGTTTTTACATAAACGCCGTAAGTATCGGCTCTTTAACATAAGAAATATAGCTTATATGTAATCCTGCACCAAAATTTCAGCAATCTGGACACTGTTTAATGCAGCACCCTTACGCACATTATCGGCAACAACCCACAGGCTAATGCCCTGCGAATGTGAGATATCCTCACGAATCCGGCTTACAAACACCGGGTCTTCGCCCGCCGATTCCTGAGCCGGGGTGGCATAACCGCCGGTTTCACGCTCATCAATCACGGTGACACCGGGCGCGGCCTCCAGACACTCACGAACCTCAGCAGCGCTGATTTTTTCACGGGTTTCAATATGCACCGCTTCTGAATGGCCAAAAAACACCGGGATTCGCACACAAGTAGGATTCACCTGGATCGACTCATCCTCAAAGATTTTCTGCGTTTCCCAAACCATTTTCATTTCTTCGCGGGTGTAGCCGTTGTCCTGAAATGTATCGATATGCGGAATAGCGTTAAAAGCAATACGCTTAGTGGCATCACCTGTATCAGCATCGCGGCCGTTCATGAGCGATGCAGTCTGCCCCGCCAGAGTTTCCACATAAGTGCGGCCGGCACCGGAAACCGCCTGATAGGTTGCAACATTAATCCGGGTAATCCCGGCTTTATCATGGATAGGTTTCAACGCCACCAACATTTGAATGGTCGAACAATTCGGGTTCGCAATAATGCCCCGGTCTTTATAGCCGGCAATCGCATGAGGATTCACCTCTGGCACAACCAGCGGGATATCTTCATCACGGCGAAAGTGCGAAGTGTTATCAACGACAACACAACCGGCTGCCGCTGCCTTAGGCGCAAATTCAGCAGAAATACCGCCACCGGCAGAAAACAGAGCAATGGGTGTAGTTGAGAAATCGTGATCATCAAGCACCTGCACCGGAATGCTTCTACCTTTGAACTGAACGGTTTTGCCGAGCGAACGTTCGCTGGCGAGCGGCACCAGTTCATCGACAGGGAAGTCACGCTGCTCAAGAATTTCCATGATGGTTTCGCCTACCAGACCGGTGGCGCCTACCACGGCTACATTTACCTTTTTACTCATAGTCTGAGACCTGTTTTCAGTCTTTTAAAAACGGCGGCAACCCCTGCCGGGGCCGCAAGCCTTGTTTGTCAGGGCGCGTAGGATATGGGATTACACGGAAAATACAAAGCCCGTCAGAGCTTTAGGAGGGCTTTATGCGCCAATTACGCGGCAGATCAGCTTCCAATATCCGGATTGGTCGGCTGAGCATCAGCATTTTGCGCTCGCTGCCGCAGATAATGGTCCAGCAGCACAATAGCCAACATCGCCTCAGCAATAGGCGCCGCACGCAAACCAACGCACGGGTCATGGCGACCGGTAGTAACAATCTCAGTGGCCTCGCCTTCAACATCTACGGTGTCACCCGACAAGCGGATACTGGATGTCGGCTTCAGCGCGATACTGGCAAGAATATCCTGACCGGATGAAATGCCACCCAGCGTTCCGCCGGCAGAGTTCTTCTTAAAGCCATCAGGTGTCATCTCATCACGGTGTTCTGTACCTTTTTGTGTGACAACCTCAAAGCCGTCACCGATTTCAACACCTTTGACTGCCTGTATACCCATCAGGGCATGAGCAATATCTGCATCCAATTTATCAAATACAGGCTCACCCAATCCCACCGGCATATTGGTAGCAGTAACTGTTAGTTTTGCACCGATAGAGTCGCCCTCTTTACGCAGGGCATCCATGTATTCACTAAGTTCATCGAGCTTAGACGGGTCGGCGCAGAAAAACGGATTGTCATTCACAATGCTCAGATCCACACAATCCAACTTGATAGGTCCCAGTTGCGATAACCATGCTGTGATTTCTATACCCTCACGCTCACGAAGGTATTTCTTTGCCACAGCACCCGCAGCAACACGCATAACAGTTTCGCGGGCACTTGAACGACCGCCACCCCTGTAGTCACGAATGCCGTACTTACGGTGATAAGTGTAGTCAGCGTGACCCGGGCGGAACTTGTCCTTAATCTTGCTGTAGTCCTTAGACTTCTGATTCATGTTCTCGATAACAAGACCTATGGGCATGCCCGTAGTCTTGCCTTCAAAAACACCGGACATGATTTGCACGGCATCATCTTCTCTGCGCTGACTGGTAAACCGCGACTTGCCGGTTTTACGCCGCTCAATATCCGGCTGCATATCTTCCGCCGACAACTCCATACCCGGAGGACAGCCGTCGATAATCGCACCCAAACCCGGGCCGTGACTTTCGCCGAAAGTCGTTACCCTGAATACTTGTCCAATCGTATTTGCAGCCATAAAAATTATCCGTTATTCGAGCTACTTATTCTGAGCCACTGCCGCTGGCAAGTCCGCCGCAGCAATCATTGCAACACCTTCACCGCCATATTCAAAGTCCACCCACATGAACGGCAAAGCGGGAAATGCCTCATCCAACGCTTGCCAATACGCGCCTACCTCAAGGAACAGCACGCCATCATCCGCAAGAAACCTGCGGGCCTGCGCCAAAATCTCTCTCGATGCATCCAATCCATCGGTGCCGGACTCCAGAGCCAGCACAGGTTCGTGATTGTACTCTGCCGGAAGGCTGATTACTTCCTCATGCGCCACATAAGGCGGGTTCGTCACAATCAAATCAAACTGACCGGTAACGCCATTAAATAAGTCTGCACGCAGCAGCGTCAGACGCTCTCCCACCTGATGACGTTCCACATTCTGTGCCGCCACAGCCAAAGCCTCATCAGAGATATCGGTGGCCACCACTTCCGCTTCCGGAAAAGCCAATGCACAGGCAATCGCGATACACCCGCTGCCGGTGCCAATCTCGAGGATCCTTTGCGGCTCCCGGGGCAACCACGGGACAAAACGGTCATGTATCAATTCAGCAAACGGAGATCGCGGTATCAGAACCCGCTCATCCACAATATAAGGCAAGCCCGCGAACCAAGCCTCTCCGAGCAGATAGGGCAAAGGCTTTCTGGTGGCGATGCGCTCAGCGGCTACGCGCAAGATCTGTTCTGATTGCTCGCTGCTCAGAGGCGCATCAAAATCAGTTGCATGAAAATCGGCAAGATCGCCGGTGACATGTAACACCAGCGCGACAGCTTCATCCAGGGGGTTTTCGGTACCGTGACCATACCAAAGGTCGCTGCCATCAAACTGGTCACTAACCTGTGAAACCATCTCTCTGATTGTCGTGTCCGGACCGGATGAGCCCATCTGCAATTCCTTACTCTAAAAAATCCGGCATTCAACATCCGGAAACTGAACGGTAGCCCTCACCTCCGTGTAGAATACCGCTCAACAATCACCAATTATCACCACACCGGTCTTCATGAACAAACCAGAGCAAAGCCTGTCTGTCCGTCTGCAAAGCTACCTGCCCGCCAAAACCATCGGGCGCATTGTACGCTGGGCAAGCCGTTCCGAGAATTCCTTCTTGAGAAAAGCGCTAATCAAAAGCTTTATGGGACTGTACAACATTGACCTGCAGGAAGCTGAGCACAGCAGTCCTGATGCTTATAAGAGCTTCAATGCGTTCTTTACCCGCAAACTAAAGCCGGGGGCACGACCTATAGATGACAGCACCGGCTCCGTGTGCAGTCCGGCCGATGGCACCTTCGCCGAATTCGGCACTATCAGCGGCTCACAGTTAATTCAGGCAAAAGGCATCCACTACACCATTGAGCAACTGTTTGCCGGCCAGGAAATGGCCGCCATGCGCTTCACCAACGGTGTATTCGCAACCATCTATCTCGCACCCTACAACTACCATCGCATTCATATGCCAATGGACGGCACGTTAATGGAATCCATCTACGTGCCCGGCAAACTGCGCTCGGTTAATGCGGCAACGACCACACAGGTGCCCGGGCTTTATGCCAGCAACGAACGGCTCATTCAGATATTCAACGGCAAGCGCGGTCCGTTTGCCATGGTGATGGTCGGTGCAACTAATGTCGGCAGCATAACGACAGCCTGGGGTGGCGAGATCCCGAACCATGTTCGCAAGTATGGCAATCATTTCTTGCACACCAAACAGGACCAGCAAACCCGCTTCGAAAAAGGTGATTATATTGCTCACTTTAATCTCGGATCGACGGTCATTCTGATTGCGGGACCGGAACAGATTCGCTGGGCAGACCAGCTTGAAACAGGTGGGACAACCCGGGTCGGAGAATTCATCGGCCGGCAACTGCAAAACTAATGAGCGGTGATGCCGAACTGCGATTACGGCTGCAAGCCCGCGCAGGATACCTGCAACGCGCCCGGAACTACTTTGCTAATCATCAGGTGCTGGAAGTAAGCACACCGATAATCACGTCTCATGCGGTAACCGATCCGCACATCGACAGCGTCGCCTGCTTTTCCGGAGACACACCCTCAGGCTGGTTGCGCCCTTCACCTGAGTTTCACCTGAAACGTTTGCTGGCGGACGGCAGCGGCGATGTCTTTGAGATAGGCAAAGTATTCCGCGCCGGTGAAACCGGCTCCAGACATCATCCGGAATTCACAATGGTGGAATGGTACAGGCAAGGATTCAGCTTGCAGGCCATCATCGATGACACAACAGACTTTATCCGGGCAATCGGCTCTGCATCTGCTTACCCGCCGGACCGGATTGTGCAATTGCGCTACGTGGATGCCTTTCAAAAGTATGCGGCAATTGACCCGCTCACTGCGAGTCACATCGAACTCGCGTCTGCCGCAGAATCATTTCTAGGCGATGTGGTGACACAGCAACTAAAAGATTCTATCGGCGATGACAGGAACGTCTGGCTCGACTTCCTGATGAGCCACCATCTGGAAAAACAATTTGATCCGGAGCAACTAACCGTAATCACGCACTACCCTGCTGACCAGGCATCGCTTGCCCGCCTGAGCCCCGATGACCCCCGCTTCGCAGAGCGCTTCGAAATTTACTACCGGGGTATTGAACTGGCGAACGGCTTTAAAGAACTACTCGATCCGGTCGAGCAACGGCAGCGCTTTGAGCAGGATCAATTAACGCGAAAAGCCATGAAGAAACCGGCGGTTAATATTGACGAGACATTTATCCGGGCACTTGAATCCGGCCTACCGGATTGTGCCGGAGTCGCGGTCGGTCTGGAACGGGTCATCATGTGTTGCGAAGGCTACACACACATTGACCGCGCCATCACTCAGTGACACAGCCAATATTGGTAAAGTATTTAGTTAGTCCTTAACCCGTCCGACGTATTCGGCAGTACGGGTATCCACTTTAATTTTTTCACCCTGCTCAACAAACAGCGGCACACGCACAACCGCTCCTGTCTCCAGCGTCGCCGGCTTAATGCCGCCACTGGCGGTATCGCCCCGTAACCCGGGATCGGTTTCAGTGATAACCATCTCCACAAACTTCGGTGGGTCAATCAACAGTGGCTCACCGTTCCATAACGTAATGGTGCAAATATTTTGCTCCATCAACCACTTTGCAGCATCGGCCACTGCAGATTCTCCGGCGGCATACTGCTCATAACTGGCGGGGTCCATGAAATGCCACATATCGCCATCGTTGTAGAGATACTCCATATCCGTTTCAACAACATCAGCGGCTTCCACTGACTCACCGGATTTATACGTCCGGTCAACCACGCGTCCGGTTTTCAGATTGCGGATTTTGACCCGGTTAAACGCCTGTCCCTTACCCGGCTTAACAATCTCGTTATCAATGATTGAGCAAGGATCACCATCAATAAGGATCTTAAGCCCGGAGCGAAATTCATTGGTGTTGTAACTGGCCATTACTGTTCCCTAAATACTGTCTTAAAAGATGCCGAACCCCGTCAGCAGGATGCGCACAATAAGCTGAAACAAATGAAATGCAAAGCATCTGCAGCAGCCATTTTCCATAATACCAAAGGGATTATGTCGGCTAAGCACGATGATTAGCGCCCTAGGGTCGAATAATACGCCAACAGAGCCAGCTTACATAATCATTCTAATTTCACATTTCCTGATGCGGTTCACACTTAGCGTTTCTTAAAACAGCTAGATTGAGTTTCGCGGAGATGCCCTTATCTAGGGGCTTTCAGGAATTAATTACTTTTTTAGGTGTATGTGTTGAACGACTCGGTCGGCGTTAACTTAATTGTTCTGTCCCACAAGGACGACAATGCTCAGGCAATCAACCGCACTTTGCGGGATGCAGGCCACCCCGTGCACTGCAAGCGCGTATCAATACTGGAACAATTTAAAGAAACCGTCGACGAAGGCATTCCACACGTCGTGATGGTTTTCCCCGACGAACCCGATCTTGACACGCAAACCGTATGCGATTTGGCGCGTCACATTTGCCCAAAAACTCCTGTAGTGGCAGTACGGGATGACGTCAACGAGGACTCGATAACCGAAGCTATGCGTATCGGAGCCCGCGATGTTGTATCGCTGGAGAACACCGAACGACTGGTATTTGTTTTTGAACGCGAGTTGCGTTCCTACCACCTGGAGCACGGACTCGAAGATGTTCAGTTCTCCGCAAAACAGTACAAACAGGAACTCAACAATCTTAAGGGTGCTGTAACCGAGGCCATTGCCGACATTCAGGAAGGTATCGTAGTTGCCGCCAACCCGCCATGGCTTGAGATGTTCGGCTACCCGAGTGAAGAAGACCTGATTGGCATGCCCGTTATGGATCTGTTTTCCGATGAAGACCAACAAGCCTTCAAAGGCGCTCTCGTTGCCTGCCTGAAAGACAAGTGGGACGACTCCGAACTCAGAATGAATGGTAAAGACCAGTCAGGCACCTGCTTTATCGCAGAAGTCGCACTGGAAGCAGTCAGCTTCGACGGCGACCCGGCCGTCCGCGCGATTATCGCCATGCCCAACATTGAAGAACAGCCTTCGGAAGAGCTCATTGAAGAGGCCGTACAAAAAGATCCGGTAACCGGATTCTTCCAGCGTCACTTCTATCTTAATAAGTGCAGTGAACGACTTAGCAGCGCGCCCTCAGGCGGTGTCCGCAGCATCATATACCTGCGGCCCGATAATTTTTCCAAGGTTCACGAAGATATCGGCCTGCTTGGCACCGAACAAATACTCATTCAGTTCTCGCACCTACTCCGTGACTACATGCAAGACAGCGACCTTTACGGCCGTTTCGGCGGCACCATGTTCTCCGCGATCATTGAGCGCGGCAGCATGAGTGAGGTTGAGTCATGGGCCGAACAGGTACGCAAAGCAGTTTCCTCAGAAGTGTTTGAAGTTGAAGACCGCTCTACCTCCCTAACCTGCTCTATGGGCGTCATGGAGATTGATAACACCGAAACCACAATTGAAACATTGATATCTGAAGTCGAGGGTGCCTGCAGAGCTGCCAGAGACTCCGGTGGTGACTCAGTACAGTTGAGTCAGATTACCGTATCAAAACAGCAAGCCATCGAAGATGACGAAATGTGGGTTAACAAGTTGCGTTCGGCTCTGATGGAAAACCGCTTACGACTCATACATCAACCGGTTGCGAGCCTGAACGACGATATAGACGATGCTCACGACACCTTAGTACGCATGGTTGATAGCGACGGCAACACTGTTCTGCCGGCAGAGTTTATGCCTGCGGCAGAACGCGCAGGGCTAACGAAAAACATTGACCGCTGGGTTATCGGCGCGTCGTTCTCGTTCATTGCGGCCAAACAACCGAATATCGTATTCATACGCCTTTCACAACAATCGGTTACTGACGAAACAACAGCCGAATGGATTATTGATGGTCTGAACACGGCTGGCATCGGTGCTGAGAAAATCTGCTTCCAGATCAACGAAGAGATTGCTGTTAAACATCTCCGCCAGATTCTGTCCTTATGCAACACACTCCGTGAGGCCGGTTTCAAGATAGCGCTGGATCATTTTGGTGGTCGCGGCGACTCGGTGCGCTTCCTGTCACACATTCCGATGGACTTCATCAAACTGGATGGCAGCATCATGCAGGGCTTACACAAAGACAAATCTGCTCAGGAAAAACTCAAGAACCTCAATATCCTTGCCCGCGATAAAGGCATCAAGAGCGTGGCTGAGCAGGTGCAGAACGCCAATACCATGGCAGTACTGTGGCAGCTCGGCATCTCGTATATGCAAGGTAACTATGTTGAAGTCAGTGATGTAGTGCTTGAAGACACCAGCACCAGCATCACCGCGATCACCATGGTCAACCAAGAGGAAGAACAGACGCCTGAGGAACAGGCAAAAACCGGATAAGCCGGAAACTAGCTAGCCTGCCGCCAACTCTTTCTTTATCGCTCTGAGAAACCACCCCGGACACGTGTGAACCAGATCACAGATTCCACTCCGAATGCGACTCAATTCACAGAAACGAGACGCATCTCATTTACCGTAATCCGAGACCGTGATGATATGCCATCAATATGGCATCGCTGCCGAAACAAGCGTTTAGGGGAGTGCTAAACCGTGGGTTTAAACGCACTAACAGTCCGGCATAATCTAGCATCATTTGTAACTGCAACTTTACTTGCAGTGCCGTCGCTATCGGCTGCAATTACACTAGGCGAAATAGATGTGCATTCCGCCTTCGGGCAGCCACTGCGTGCCACCATTCCCGTGACCATTTCTTCAGGTGAAGCGCTCACTAAGAATTGCATCTACCAGCCGGCCATAACGAAATCTCCGGATGAACTAAAAATTCCCGGCGATCTTGATATTCGCTTTCCGCTAACAGCTATTGCCGGCACCCATGCGGTTGAGATCGAGGGGTACAACACGCTCATAGAGCCAATGTATGAAATCGTCATCAAAGCAAACTGCAGCGGATCCTCTACAATCACCCGTGACTTTGTTGTCCTGCTCGGGATTCCGGGCGTAACTCCTCTGCCGCAATCTGTCGCTGCGAAGACCGAAACAAGTTCAAGCACGGACATCCCCAAACAGCCAGCCGCCAAAGAGTCTAAACGACCTGAACCAATCATCCGGCCCGAAAGTGAACCTGAGAAGCCGCAATCTATTCCTGTTAGCAGCAACTACCGGGTAAACAACGGCGATACCGTTTCTACTATTGCCACCCGGATAAAGCCTGCCTGGGGTAGCTTGGAGCAACGCACGACCGCTCTGTTTCTCGACAATCCCGCGGCTTTTTACAATGATGACCCGGCGCAAATGATCGCAGGTGCTCTGCTAGTCATACCTGCCAAAATGCCCGGCCCCCGCGGTAACAACGGTTCGTCGGGCAGTAAAAAAGAGAGCAAACCCGAATCCCCCGCGTCCGGCGCACTGCCCACAACCACGCCACCTGCTGCGGAATCGTCGGCAGTGAAGGCCGGGGCAGTCAACGTCAACAGCAACATCATCAAACGTGTCCCGCAATCCGCCACAAGACCTGAGGACACGGTCGCTGCGCCTGACGCCCCGGCAGAGATTGCAGAAGCCACAACAATGGCAGAAGCATTTGCCACGGCAAATGAAGCCGCTTTAGAGGCCCGGCGTACGCGTGAGGCCCGCGAAGCGGAAGCACTACTGGCAGAACAGCCTCCATCAAATACCATTCAAACCGAAGCGAATAACGGCATCAATCTGACAGCAATAATCGCAGCTGGCCTTTTGACTCTGGCAGTAATAGCGGGTGTCGTCATCGTGCTAAAGCGCTCGAGACAACAAAAACGGGATGAACTGCAAGCATTCAAAAACAATGTGCACCGCTACGCCGAAAACGACAATGTCAGAGATGCGTATATCGCGCCGGTATCTGAGCCGGAGCCCGATGAAATTATTGTCAATGAAGATGAGGATGAATTCCGCAAGACAATTGCCAGTGATCATATGGCGACGTCCGCATTCCAGCGAATGGAAGATCAAAAATTGATCATGGCCGGGGACAATGCGGACACTAGCGATGATCAACTGGAAGACACTGCAGACGAACTTCCGAAAGCGAATGTAAACGGTACTTTTCTCGACAGTAATCAAGACATCTTCGATGCCACTGCTGCCACGACAGAAAGCAGCATGATCGAAGGTGCCAGTGTGCAGGAAATTTTTGACGAAGCTCTGTTTGCCGACTCTGACGACCCCGATGCAACATCAGAAGATCTGATTAAAGCCGCCAAGGATGCGACTGAAAACCTGCAACGTCTGGCCAAGACTGCCGAGGAGCAGGAGGATGCAGGCCTTTCGGAAACACTTGTGGAGGCGCTGAATCTTCTGGAACAAGATTATCGGGATGAACTGTCGGCCAGTCAGATTCTGGAAAAAAGTCAGGCCGACCTTGCCATCAGCAATCAGGGTAAAGCAGAAACTAACAAGTCCTGACTAAATACTGATCACATCAAAATCAGTCACTGATCTTGCGATCGACAGACAACGAATCAACCTTACGATAACCCTGTGGCAACATCGCACCGCGCTGGGCACGCTCGCCGAAGTAATAATCAAGGTCATCGCCTTTAATGGTCATTTTCCGCTTACCGGAATGAACGATCAGCTTATCTTCCTCGGTAAGCAACGCGACCGCCACCATCGTTTCTTCACCGGCTTTAAACTTCTTCGTGGGTACGTTGAAAATTTTATTGCCCTTACCTCTGGGCAACTCCGGCAATTCTTCAGCCCAAAACAATAGCAACCGGCCCGTAGAACTCACAGCGGCAACCATCACCTCTCCGGGAAAGTCCTCACCCTCGAAACGCGCTGGCACCAAAGGTTTACCATCGCCAACAACTTTAAGGGCAGCTTTGCCGGCTTTCGCTCTTGAATGCAGATCACCCAGCTTCACGAAGAAGCCGTAGCCTGCGTCACTGGCCACCAGCCAACGACTTTGTTCGTTGCCAATCATGACACCACAGAATGTAGCGCCATCCGAAGGTTTCAAACGACCGGACAAGGGTTCGCCCTGGCCTCGTGCAGAAGGCAAAGTATGAGCCTGCAGACTGTATGCCCTGCCGCTACTATCCATAAATACCGCGTATTCATTACTACGGCCTTTAGCAGACGCAAGGTATTTGTCACCCGATTTATAACTCAGCGTCAGGGGATCGATTTCATGCCCCTTAGCTGCCCGGGCAAAACCTCGTGCAGAGAGAACTACCGTGACCGACTCTGCGCTAACCAAAGAGGCTTCATCAATCGCCTGAGCAGCCTCACGCTCAACCAGCCTGCTACGCCGCTCGTCACCATGATCTTCAGCCGCTTCGAGGATTTCCTGCTTCATAAGTTTACGCAAGCGGGCTTTGCTCTTCAGCAGCTTCTGCAAATCATCACGTTCTTTACTGAGCTCATCTTGCTCACCACGGATCTTTATTTCCTCAAGCCTGGCCAGATGACGCAAACGCAGGTTAAGAATAGATTCTGCCTGCTCATCACTCAGCTTGAACTTCTTCATCAGCACCGGCTTAGGCTCATCTTCGGTACGGATAATCTTGATGACTTTGTCGATATTCAAAAAAGCGATTAACAAACCATCAAGAATATGCAGACGCTCTTCGACACGTGCCAATCGATATTCAAGACGTCGAGTGACCGTTTGAGTTCTGAACTCGAGCCACTCCAGCAACATCTCACGCAAGCCACGAACCGCCGGCTTGCCGTCCAGACCAATGACGTTCATGTTCACGCGCATAGTCTTCTCGAGGTCTGTTGTGGCAAACAAATGCCCCATCAAAGCCTCAACATCGACACGATTAGATTTGGGAATAATGACCAGACGAATAGGATTCTCATGATCAGATTCATCACGCAGGTCTTCGACCATGGGTAACTTTTTGGCCCTCATCTGCGCTGCAATTTGCTCGAGCACTTTACTGCCGGACACCTGATGCGGAAGCTCATTTATAACGATGCCTGCGCCATCCTTCTCCCAGGTGGCGCGAACCCGCAACGTGCCGTTGCCGGTTTTATAGATATCAGCAATCTCACTCTTAGGCGAAATAATCTCTCCACCGGTAGGGTAATCCGGTGCTTTGACATGCTTCATTACCGCAGACAACGTCATCTTCGGGTCATCGAGCAGCCCAATCAAAGCAGCTGCGATCTCACGCAGGTTATGAGGTGGCACATCGGTAGACATGCCCACAGCGATACCGGTGGTTCCGTTCAACAATAGGTTCGGTAGCCTTGCCGGCAACAAAGAGGGCTCTTTCATAGTGCCGTCGAAATTCGGCACCCAATCAACTGTTCCCTGCCCTAACTCTGCCAACAGTACGGTTGAGTAAGCCGCCAGACGTGCTTCGGTATAACGCATGGCCGCAAATGATTTGGGATCATCGGTAGAACCCCAGTTACCGTGACCGTCGACAATCGGGTAGCGGTAAGAAAACGACTGCGCCATGTGCACCATCGCTTCATAACACGCCGAGTCGCCGTGCGGATGAAACTTACCCAGCACGTCACCCACGGTACGCGCTGACTTCTTCGGCTTCGATGTTGCTTTCAAGCCGAGCTCACTCATCGCATAAGCGATACGGCGCTGCACAGGCTTCAAACCGTCCCCGATGTGCGGCAAAGCACGATCAAGGATGACGTACATCGAATAGTTCAAATACGCCTGTTCGGCATATTCTGCGAGCGACTGATGCTCGATACCTTCGAAGTCCAGTTGATTTTGTGTAGTCATAGTTTTTCCACGGAACAGACCTAAACGTCTGCAAGGTTGCCTTTATCTTCGAGCCAGGCCCTGCGGTCTTTAGCACGCTTTTTCGATAGCAACATATCCAGCACTTTTTCAGTACTTTCAGTGCCATCAATAGAAAGCTGCACGAGTCGACGGGTTTCAGGGGCCATCGTGGTCTCACGCAACTGTCCGGGACTCATCTCACCCAAACCTTTAAAGCGTGTTACGTTGACATTACCCCTGAGCTTTTCAGCTTCAATTCGGTCGATCACGCCCTGTCGCTCAGCTTCGTCAAGCGCATAGAACACCTGCTTACCCACGTCGATACGATACAAGGGCGGCATAGCCACATACACATGACCACCGCGCACCAACTGCGGGAAGTGTCTGGCGAACAGGGCACAAATTAGCGTCGCAATATGCAATCCATCGGAGTCAGCATCAGCCAGAATGCAGACTTTGTGATAACGCAATTTATCGAGGTCTTCATCACCGGGATCGATACCGATCGCCAGACTGATGTTATGCACTTCCTGCGAACCCAGCAGTTCACCGCGGTCAACTTCCCAGGTATTAAGGATCTTCCCGCGCAAAGGCATCACCGCCTGAAACTCACGATTACGTGCCTGCTTGGCGGAGCCGCCGGCCGAGTCACCTTCTACCAGAAACAATTCACAACGTTCAGGTTCACTGGCCGTACAATCCGCAAGCTTGCCGGGTAATGCCGGACCGGAAACAATTTTCTTGCGGGTAACCTGCTTGCTCGCCTTAAGACGTTTCTGAGCAGCAGCAATAACCTTCTGAGCTATTTGATCACCGGTATCCGGATGCTGATTGAGCCACATGCTCAGCGCATCTTTCACCGCACCGGTAATAAATGCCGTGCATTGACGCGAAGACAAGCGCTCTTTGGTTTGCCCCGAAAATTGCGGATCTTCCATCTTGGAGGACAGCACAAAAGCCACGCCGTCCCAGACATCTTCAGGCGCAAGCTTGATACCTCTGGGGAGCAGGCTACGCAGATCGCAAAACTCACGCATCGCCTCGGTCAGACCGGCGCGAAAACCATTCACATGGGTACCGCCCTGAGCAGTCGGGATCAGGTTGACGTAAGACTCGCCCACCGGAGTATGCTCGCTGTCCACCCAGGACATCGCCCAGTCGACTTCTTCTGTCTCGGCTGCAACATGCCCACTGAAGGTTGTTTCGGGAAGCAGCGTGGCGCCTTTCATCGCCTCGGTCACATACTGTTCAAGCCCACCTTCAAATTGCCACTGCTCTTTTTCTTTGGATTTTTCATCGTAGAACTTGACCAGCAGGCCCGGACACAGCACGGCTTTCGCCTTTAGAGCATGCTTCAGGCTGGCAACAGAGAATTTCGGCGAGTCAAAATACTGTTCATCAGGCCAAAAGCGAATAGTCGTACCGGTATTGGCCTTACCCACCTTGCCGACCACTTCCATCTTGCCGGCCCGCTTACCGGCCTTAAAGCCAACGTTATATTCTTTGCCATCACGGCGAATCCAGACTTCAAGGTTCTTTGACAAGGCGTTAACAACGGACACGCCAACACCGTGCAAGCCACCTGAATACTGATAATTCTCGTTCGAAAACTTACCGCCCGCGTGCAGGCGCGTAAGAATCAGTTCAACGCCGGGAATCTTTTCTTTAGGGTGTATATCAACCGGCATACCACGGCCGTCATCAACGACCTCAAGCGACCCGTCGGCAAATACGGTGACCTCAATTTTCTTACAGTGTCCGGCGACAGCTTCGTCGACACTGTTATCGATCACCTCATGGGCAAGGTGGTTGGGTCGTTGGGTATCGGTGTACATGCCCGGACGCCGTTTAACCGGATCCAGACCACTTAAAACCTCAATATCCGAGGCACTGTAGTTTTTACTCACTTGATTCCTGCGCCAGGCGGCCCGCCGGAGAGGCAAAACCGCCGAATAGTATGCAACAACAGGCGCCCGCTCTTAATGCGCCCGCCGGTTCAAAAACCGTTTCAACAACATGCGGAGTTTATATCAAAAACCACGCGCTTTGGGCACAGCCGGAAGCACTGCCAAAAGAGAAGCGCATTGCAGCAGCCGGTGCAGCCCACCAACGGCTATGAGTTTCTGTGTACAATAGCTGCCCCCTAATCCCTGCCAGGGAAGATCGAGTCCCTGTCAGGGGAGATTCTTCCTTGATGAAGAACACTTTAAAAAGGAAATAAGTACATGATTTTGCTGACGGGAATTACCGGCAACAACGGTGGCGCAACCGCCGAAGCCTTGCTTGCCAAAGGCACCAAATTTCGCGCGCTAGTGCGTGACATCGACAAAGCAGCCGCATGGGCCGACAAAGGCGTAGAACTGGTACAGGGCGACCTGGGTGACTCAGACTCTATTAAAGCGGCGCTCGAAGGCATCGACCGCGCAGTGCTTATCCTGCGCAACGGCGAAGAACAGGAAGCATTGGAAGCCAACTTCATCAAAACCTGTAAGGAAGCAGGTCTGCCATGGATTATAAAACTGTCTTCTCCGGAAGCCATTCGCGGCACGAAGAGCCCCATTCCTCTGGCACATATCGCCAGTGAAGACGCCATTATGGAATCCGGCATGAACTACACGTTCATCCGACCTAGTTTCTTCATGCAGAACTTCCGCAGCTCACTGAATGCTGCCCGTGAAACCGGCAAATTGACTATGCCCATGGGTGACGGCACCGTGGCCCTGACCGATACAGCTAACGCAGGTGAATTTTTTGCCCACGTACTGACTGACGAAAACTCAGAGCAGCACTATGGCAAGACATACGACATCACCGGTCCGGACCCCGTAATGAACTTCCAGGATGTAGCTAATGTCATCGGCGAAGTTATTGGTCAGGAGGTTGCCTATGACGACTGTGATGCAGATGCCTATCAGGAAGCCATTCGTCCCTACCACCTGAATGACTGGCACTCTGATGCAGTTGCCGATCTGTTCGCGGAAATTGCCAATGGCAACACCCCGGGGATCAAGACCACCACGTTCCAGGACATGCTCGGCGAGTCAGGCACATCCTTCAAGGACTATCTGACTAGCGTCGATAAAGCTTAAGCCCGCGTAGCAGCAGAAAAAACAGGCCTGCTCTGAGTCACACTCAGGGCGGGCCTTTTTATGCGCTGAATTCCTCACTTTTTCACCGAAACCGGCAACAGGCACGGGTACTAAGCTCACAATACGGTAGTATTGACGCCGATTTTTAGTGATTGCAGCCAATTACAGTCGGAGCTGAACGTTCATGGAAGACACTATCGATTCGATTCTGCTGGGAATCGTACAGGGCCTGACGGAGTTCCTGCCGGTTTCGAGCTCCGGGCATCTTGTTCTGGCTCAGGAAGTTCTCGGCGTTAACTTCGGGCAAGGGATCCTGTTTGAAGTTGCAGTGCATGTAGCAACACTCGTAGCCATCCTCATCTTCTACCGCAAACGCGTCTGGGAACTAGCCCACGGCTTTTTCACACTGCAACGCCCTGCTCTGGAATACACCGGGAAACTGGTGCTGGGCACATTGCCGGCCGTTGCCGTTGCTCTTCTTTTAAGAGACCTGATCGAACAGCAGTTTGACTCACTACTGGGTGTCGGTATCTGCCTGATCATTACCGGCTTTATCGTTTGGAGCACCAAGAAAACCAATACGCACAGCGGCGACGAAGTACCAAGCTGGAAGTCGGCTTTCATAATCGGCTGCGTTCAGGCCTTCGCCATCCTTCCCGGCATCTCGCGCAGCGGCTCAACCGTTGCTGCAGGACTGGCTCTGGGCTTAAGCCCGCTGGCTGCAGCAGAGTTTTCATTCATGCTCGGCATGATTGCGATGGCCGGTGCCGGCGTATTGTTATTGCCTGAACTCACCAGCATTGATGCAACGCTCATGAACAACATTATTGCAGGCTCAATTGCATCACTCATTAGTGGGCTTGCTGCTCTCGTCGCCTTTGTCTGGCTTTTACGCACGCAACGCTTCCATGTGTTTGCCTGGTACGCATGGATCGTGGGCGCCATTACTGTAGTTGTCGCGCTGAACTAAAACGACAAGTTACAAATACAAAAAAGCCCGCTTTGATTAAATCAAGGCGGGCTTTTTATTACTCTGCTAAAAGACTAAACAGCGAGTGTCAGCACTCGAACATTAAGTGACGCCGGAGTTTTCAGCCGCCGTGTAACGCACATGAAAACCCAAAGGGCGGAACTTACATCGGGGAAGCACTGCTTTCCCGATGCAATAAATCAGCTGAGACTCATTACTCCAACGTAGGGACTACCGTCCGCCACTTCGACCGTGGTTGCAGCCTTGCCGGCCTCACCACTCACTTCGATCTCATAGCTACCGCTGTTCTTATCGAACCGGTCTATCTTGAACTCGCCAAAGGTATCAGTGGTGGTACGACCTACTTCGTTGCCGTTTTGTTTAACAACCACTTCAGCACCTTCAACACACTCTTCGATACCGTCCACAGTTGCCACAACCGTGCCGCCAACAAAGCACTGGGTAATCAAGTGCATGTTCTTGTAATAAACGCGTGGCTTCGTACCCAATTCAGGCTTCAATACTTCCAGGCCTTCATCGTTCACCCGCTTCTGCATATCGCCATCAGACACCTTCACTGATTTAAATACATCAACAGGGCAAGACTGTTCGGCACGGGTTATATCCCAGCCGCTATCCAGCAAGTGCGCGTCAAAGATCCAGGTCTGAGGCAGTTCCAGCTCTTCGTTCCAGCTAATGGCTCCATACGGGCAAGCATCAACCAGGTCTTTACGGCCTTTCGCCTTTTTCGGATCGATAATCACAATGCCGTCGGGGCGTTTCTTAACCGCGTCGCCACCCTTCTCCATGCACGGCGCATCATCGCAGTGGTTACACATCACCGGCAGATAATGAGCATCTACAATCGGGTATTCACCACGCTCGGTACGTTCGATGTCCAGCCAGTTGGCACCCATGGCAGGTTGCTCAGCAGCATAGCCCGGAAAATCATTACCGGTATGTTCGTCTTTAACGGCAAGGAAGCACCCACGGCAGTTATTGCAGGGCTCAATGTCGACGATCATGTTCCATTTCTTAGACATTACGCAGCCTCCTCTGGTGTAGCCGGCTTCCAGGTATCAACACCCGTCCACTTCTCAACCTCACACAGCGTGCCGTTCGGGCGAATACCGTGTGATTTGGTTGTAATCGGCTTACTCGGGTTCAAAATGTTTATGCAACCACCAAGGTCAGTCGACTTACCGGGTTCGCCGGCAGGACGATACTCAGCCGACGCAGTTGGCACCGCGATAACGCCGGGCAACAGCCGGTCAGTAACCTGCACTGCGCAAACCACAGAACCGCGGTCGTTCCACACACGAATCAACTCATCATCTTGCAGGTCACGGTCGTCAGCATCTTTACGACTCAGGCGTGCAGTCAGGTAATAGTGATCGCCCACTTTCACACGGTGCTCGCGAATATCTCGCAGGAAGCAGCCTTCGTCGTCACCCATCAAATGGAACGGATAACGCGAATGGTTAGTCACCAGGCGCAGCGGATACTTGGCCGCAATTTCCGGTTCGTTCTCTTCATTCTCAAACGTACGCATGTACTTATTCAGAGGCGGACGCTCGGGGTCATCAAAACGCTTCAGCGTAGTCGGTACGAATTCGTACTTACCTGAAGGCGTCTGCAGACCTTCTGCATAATTTTCGACGAAGTCTGAAGGCAATGGATAAGGCTCGGGTACGTCTTTACGACGACCTTCATAGAACCAGTTCAGGCCCACCGGAGCACGGGACTCTTTCGGTTCTTCCGGAACCACGAAGTAGCCTTTCTTGAGGAACTTGCGCCAGGACATAGTCTTCGCTGCATCGGATGATTCGTAAGCACGCTTACACCATTCGTATTCGGAGTTACCGCCTTCCGAGTACACGGCACCCAGATTCATCTTCTCGGCAATCATCAGGAAGATATCGTAGTCAGACTTCGACTCGCCCTCGGGCTCGATACACTTATGCTGAAGTGAAATCACGCGGTGGTTATTCATTGAGTACATGTGATGCACGTAACCCGGTCCAACGTTGTACCACTCACCAATATCCCAACGCTCAAACACGGTACACGCCGGCAGAATCACGTCGGAGAATTTCGTTTCGCCTTCCATCCAGACCGACTGGTTCACAACAAACTTCAGGTTGTCGTGCTGGTACATATCGATCCAACGGTTTGAATCAACCTGTGTACCCAGCGACGAACTGCCGTACTTGTAGATCATTTCTACAGGCACGTGACCCGGTGACGGATAACCGATCGGGAAGAACTGACCCACTACAGAGTCCACCGCAGTGACGTAACCCAGCTTCGGCTTGCCCATAATCGCTTCAGGCAGCCACATACGCGGAATAACCTGCTTCACCGAGTTCATCGTTACGATGTGCGGCATGCGCTGGTAGTTATTGGTGGAGTTGGCGCTATAGGCCAGGTCACCGGACATACTGCCTTCCGCATAACCCGGGAAGTAGAAGTTCATATCGACAGGGGCACCGAACTGCAGGTTACCCATGTTTGAACCCGGTTTACCCATGCCCTGCATAGCACTAAGGATAGTCATCTGACGTGCCCACTGAGCACCTGTAGGACCACGGCATGCTCCGCCTAGACCAACGCCCCAGCCACCTACACCCAGATAGGTATTCTTCTTCGCCCACTCACGAGCCAATGCACGACAATCGCGCGCAGGAACACCGGTTTCTTTTTCCTGCCACTCCGGAGTTTTAGGAATACCGTCGTCTTCACCAAGGATGTGTGCTTTATATTCTTCAAAGCCTGTCGTGCGCTTCTCGACAAACTCTTTGTCGTAAGTACCTTCAGTGATCCAAACGTGAGTCAGTGCCTGTGCGAATGCAGTATCTGTACTTTGGTTTGGCGCAATCCATTTGCCGCCCAGGTGAGCTGCGGTGTGATTCAAATACGGATCGATATGCACCATCTTGATGCCGAGCTCTTTAGCCCAACGACGACGCTGCGTACCTTCAAAACCATAAGTAGCATCAGGGTCACTCGACCAGAACACCATCATGTCGGCATTCTGCAAACAATCTTCTACGGTACCGTAAGGCTCTGCTGCACCTAAGCGCATGCTGTTGCCCCAGTGATGCTGCGCACCCCAAAACCAACCTTCCCAGCTGTCCGGGCTGTGCATCAACTTGGTGACACCAATCAGGTTCCAGAAACGGTTAAAGGCACTCAGATAGTGACCGAGGTTGCCCCACTGGTGATGCGAGCCGTTGGCTACAGCAATAGCGCCGGGACCGGCAGCTTTGCAACGTTTGATTTCGCTGGTAACGATATCGATCGCTTCATCCCACTCGATCTCAACGAACTCGGACTTACCGCGGTTCTGAATATTGCGCTCGCCTTTGTGATCAAAGTCGACACGCTTCATCGGTTTTAAAATACGGTTTTTGGAATAAACCATCGATTTCTGACAAGCACCATGAGCGGCCAGAGTCGTTTTGCGGGGTGGCTTAAAGGTTTTGCCACGCGCTTCAATTTCGTAGGAATCAGGATCACTGTCATCAAGATCCATCGGCGTAGTACGAAGAATTTTGCCGTCTTTGACGTAGACAAAAATCGGACCACCGTTAGTACCGTTGGTGTAACGGGTCACGCCGTTACCCATGTCGGTACCTTCTGTCCAGGTGTAACTCTCCATGGCAGCAACTGCGTGCATGAACCAGACGATTTTTTCATCGTCACCTGAAATAGTCAGCTTAAAGTTTTTAGCCGCATCAATACGCTCAAGCTGATCAAACGGAGGAGTCAGAAAGCTGCAGGCAATCTTCTTATTCTTAAAGAATACGGTGAAATCAGGATTCTCATGAACGCCTGCACCGGAAGTGATCTTGCCGTTCTTCAGCTCGATCCAGCGGCCTTGCTGCAGACCCTTCAGCTGAAACTGTGCAATCACATCGCGTTCTTTCAGAACCGCGGCAAACTTCGGATACACCCAAGAGCACACACGCATGGCCCAGGGAATACCCCAAAGAGTAACTGCAAATCTCATAAAGACTCTCCTAAAATGCCCCGTATCTAACCGACTACTCCAGCGTGGTACTGGTATCGGGAGGCGTTATTTATTGTCTGGCAACGGTTCAAAGCCACAAGTGGCCTGAACCCCGCTTTGTAAGCCGTACACTATAACGCTGCGGCCGGATGCGTGATAACAAATATCAATCGCACGGCACCGTAAAAACCACCTAAAAGCCTTACCAGTAAGGGATTTCAGCCCCTCTCCGCAGTGTCAGTCAGGCTCAGAGCTGCTGAAACAGCTCCTGCAATGCGCCGCTACCGGGATTCCGCACGATAATCGCTCTGCATCGACCGCGCCCCGGCAAGTCCAACTCGCACAGCGGACTATAGATTTCAGCGCCGACAGCCTCACTGGCAGCGGCAACTGCCGCCACATCGTCGACCATAAATGACTGTGCCAAATAACCGATATTCGGTGCAACAGCATCTGCAACCAAACTAGGCACTTCGTAATTGAGGGGTTCTGCCAATGCGATCTTGCCGTATTCATGATCACCCATAACCAGCACACTGCGGGTACGGCAGTGTTCAGGCAAATCAACAGAACGGTTAGCCGCCTCACCTTCAATGACCGACTCGGCAAACAGCTTCATATTCAACGGGCCGTAATAAAACCCGAGCGCCTTATCAGTGTCGTTAACTGTATGAGCTGTAGTTGCAACGGGTGTGAAGCCTGTGGGCGTGCGGCCGTAGCCAAGCACAAAGTGCCACAGATGCCCGATCATTGTTTTCGGATCATCGGTAAGCAGCTCAACAAGGTTGATCACCACGCCATCAGGACCTTCAAAAGCGAATTCCATCGCCTCCCCCACAGCGGGACCGAAGTTAATATGATTCGGCTCACTCCAGAACTCATAACCCTGTTCAAGGAGATTCGCGTGATCGCGTTTCACATCCTTGGTGTAGATATTCAGATTGAACAGACCAACCGCACGTTTGATACCGGGCTGGCGGATTTGTTTGCGATCAGATGAGTTGAATTTCAGTAACTGAATCTGGCCGACAGGGTCCGGACCGGACCGCAGAAGCACGGCTTCAGCACTACTGCCCTCGGGCAACTGCCAATAGGCTTCGAACTCAGAGCCTTCCCACATCTTACGCTCAGCGATCTCAAGACCCAGTGTTCCTTCATAGAACAACAAAGACTTGTCGAGATCGTCGACACTAATGGTGCATACACTAACGGGGACGCAGGGAGATTCTTCCGGAGAATTCATAGGAGTATTCCAAAAATATGATGTCAGGCATTCTAGTGAAGTTTGCCCGGGGAATCACCCGTTGACCACGAGTGTTGGCTATGCAACGCTAGCGCCAACTATAAATACCGGATACCAGCCCGTGGCCAAGAAAACAGATCTTGAGAAATCACTTAAAGACTTAGAAGCAATTGTCGGGAAACTCGAAGAAGGCGACCTGCCACTTGAGCAATCACTTAAAGAGTTTGAGAAAGGCGTGAAGCTAAGTCGTGAATGCCAGACTGCTCTTAAAGATGCGGAACAGAAAGTTAAAATCCTGATGGATGGCGACCTTAAAGATTTTGAAACACCGGAAGAAGACTAGCTCCCGACCAACGTCGAGCTGCTAGGTCGTGGACCTGTCCGCACCCTGCAGACGTTCGATCAGTGTATGCAAGAACACTTTGGTGAAGCGCAACTGACACTCGGTTGATGCCTGCTCCAACAAAGTCGCACTAACGGTAACTATCGTTGTCTGATCTGAAGCTTTAATAGTTGCTGTACGCCGCGCATCAGCCAGATAGCCGCTTTCACCAAAACAATTACCCGGCAACAACTCGCCGACAGAACGACCGGCACTTTCCACCTTACAGTGGCCGGCAACCACTACATAAAAGCGGTCATCGAGGTCACCTTCGCTAACGATCTCTTCTCCCGCCACATAATCCCGCCACTCACTCGCACGCAGTAACTCCCAGATTTCCTTCTGTGAGAAATCATGAAAAAACGTCAGGCGACGCAGAATATCGAAATGTTCCTGATCATCAATACGGGTATAGTTTTCCTGCAGCTTGGCATGAACACGGGTAAGAGAAGCAGCCATAGAACCGCCGTTCTGAAAACGCGTGGCCGGCTCTTTTTGCATAGAGACCGCCACAACTTCTTCTAACTCTTCAGGAATATCTTTACGCAGGGTATGAACCGGTGCGGGTGTTGCATAGACAATCTGGTTCAGCAGCTTACTGAGGTCCGAACCACGAAACGGACGGAAACCGGTCAGCAATTCATACATGACCGCACCAAGAGAATACAGGTCTGACGAGGGTGACAGCTCAGACGACTGCACCTGTTCAGGTGACATGTAACTGGGTGAACCCGCGATACCGCGGATTTGTGAAATATCGGAATCTTCCTGAATGGCAATACCGAAGTCGATGATGCGCACGTCATTGTCCGGCGTCAGCATAATGTTGTTCGGTTTGATATCGCGATGAATCAAACCGCGACCGTGGGCATAGTGCAAAGCCTTCGCACATTTAAAAACTATTTTTACAACGTCTTCGACGGGCAGAAGGTTATCCGGCCGACAGTAAGCACCAAGCGTGCGTGCGCCCTGCACATGCTCCATCACAACGTAGTATTTGCCGTCTTCTTCACCGGCATCGTAGATAGGCAAAATATTCGGATGCTGAAGCATCCCGACGATATGCGCCTCATTGAAAAACATCTTGCGGGC
>Ga0070729_10001224_pt1 | contig 41762 bp, 37 predicted proteins | sample tdDd472_FD_66725 | JGI IMG/M metagenome (GOLD analysis project Ga0070729, IMG submission 66725) | Marine sediment microbial communities from the Atlantic coast under amendment with organic carbon and nitrate - tdDd47.2 | ecosystem: Environmental > Aquatic > Marine > Coastal > Sediment | place...
CCCAAACGCCAATTTCCGTAGCACTAAGCAAGGACCTGAAAAAACGAGGCTTCACCTTTGTCGGTCCGACCATCATCTACGCCTTCATGCAAGCTGTAGGTATGGTCAACGACCACCTGGTAAGCTGTTTTCGCCATGAGGAGTGCAAGAAAATGGTAAACAATTAAATCACTTAGCTCACACACTTTGTCCAGCCAGGACTAATCTTGCCATTTATTCCCAACAGTCATAAACGGCTGCACATAACGAGCTTCAAGCCCCTTAAAATATTCACGAGAAGTCAACGACAAAATTTTTGCACAAACATCGTCTACAACAACGCCTTCGCGATGCATTGTGTTTCTAAAGAAATTAATACTGCTCAACATGTCATGATGCGCAAACCCTGCCGTATCGGTGTCTTGTCCAGCCCACAAGTTATAATACTTATTGCTTACATTATTTAAATAAACAGCTCTCTGCTTTTTCGTAGGTATATAACCATCGTAATACTTTTTCTGCGCCAGATAAAAATTCATATTAAACATCTTTATGCTAGCGGGCTCAAAATGCAGCAAATCATGCAATGCATGTTGTGCCATAGTGGGACTCCCACAAAAATAATAACGATTTCTTCTGAATATTCTGGACTTTGCTAGCAATTCGTCACTTGCGTGTTCTTTGAAGTTAGAGGACTTGAATGAAACAAAGTCCAAATCTTCCAAGAACTCGCAATTCTGATCTTTCAAATAATAAATAACATTTGCGATCGCGTAATAGGTTAAATCTGTTCGTGATCCGAAATCTTCCTCATTGACGATGCTTCCCTTATAACCAAGTCGGATAACAATATCATGGTCATCTATTTCATCGCCATTGCGCGCGCCCGAAGGAGATGGCCCCACTATCGCTATCGATTTCCCCTGAATATACTTGGCGTAGGCCTCTTCTATTCTTGACTTCGGCTCCATATGTGGCTTGCCACCGCTACTTATCGCCAAATAGTTTGATAATACCGTATACCTTTCATCTGTCACCTTAGCGGATAAACTCTGAAGTACTGCAGTTGCCTTGGAAAAATCACCTCTGTCTATTAAGGCAAAGAGATACTTCTCAACACGCCCTTTACTACCCGAGGCAGCATCAGCTTCTGCACGCGCATATGCTTTTTCTCTTACCGAAACCGATGATTGGAAAAGGCCCAGTCTGATAAAAAAATACTGAAGTCCGAGCCATGCGGGAAGAGTTAGAACTTTAGGATCAAGCACTCGAGTTTCAGAAACGAGTCGTTCTTGGACTGATCTCGTCTCCTCATAATCGATCTCACACTTGCAAATAGCTCGAGCAACATCTCGCAATAATGTTTTGTGGGCTTTAGAAAGACCATGGTAAACATGCGTAAGAAGCAAATCTATCAAGAAATCTACTTGCGCATAGTCCCCTTCCACAGAACACTTGAAAAGCCTCTCAATTATCGGTTTACTGTCAGCTTTAACCCCATCAGGATGGTGCTTATTAAGCCGATATTGTGCTAAGCCATTATGGATCTTATTAATTATTTTCAAAGGAATACCAATCTCTCGCTTCGGGGAATATTACCCCTCTCCGAACTCGATAAAGTTACTCAACTTAAAAAGGCCCAACCGACGTTCCCCCTTATGAGGGGCATCGATGCATACTTCAGTGCCAGCATGATTCCAACGAGGATGCAAATCGCAACGAAACTCTCCGGTGAACTTTGGAGGAGAGAAAATACTCGCAATGGTACGAATGCTGTTCGCTTTTTTATCGAACACCATCAGGGTTTGATCTCGCAGCTTATTTGGATAGGTGTCAGTAAGCATCCATCGCTCCGACCCAGGCCGGAAAGAAGGATGCCCATCTTCTGTTAGTACCCCAGCTCCGAGTACAGAATGAGTACCGGATATCACGTCATAAAAGTGATAATGCATTCCGGTATCTTCATGGGTGGAAAAAACAACCAACTCGTTTGGATTAATCCACCAATAATGAGAAGTGTGTTTCACAAGACCGAGATCTATCGTTGATTCGGTTTCCATGTCCCAGACAAGACCTCGACCATACCGTTTTCCCGAAATATCCACCCACAGGTGGATAAAGAAAAACCTGCTGGAATCAGGATTCCACAAGACATGGTTAAAATAATGCGTTGCCCCTTCCATCGTTGGGTGAGGATTGACCAGTGCAACCTCTTTGAGAGAAAGCAGTAACTGCTCATCTCCGGACTCTAGATCTATAGCCCAAAGCCCATCATCTTCCGGAGCAGCAACGTTCAGAGTCATATCCTTGATATCATCATATCCATACCCTGGACGCAGCCTCTGCAATCGAGAGAAATTCAAAGAAATAGAGACTTTTCGTTCTTCGCTAACGCTGTATCCGGCACGGGGGAGGATATTGTACACTTCCCCGGTGACGACATCTTTCATCACGCTAACGTGTTTACCGCTTTGGGTTTCGTTAAAGAAAACCATATTTTCACTAAGACGGTTGAGCCATTGCAAACGGCAGCCCATCTGCCAACACCAAGCTCTCGACGATCCCAAAGGATTAAAGGCCCCAGCTTTACTGGTCAGATCAAAATATCCGAGTTCCAGAGGCGTGCCAGCCTTTGCCCAGTTCTTTCCAGCTTTGCATCGAACAGCCAAAAGGCGTTCATCCTGATGATCATACGGAGTAACTTCATAGTATCCAAAAAAGGTATGATACCCAGCGCTGCCAAGCTCACGATAAGACACCCCTTGCTCAAGGTTAATGTCTTGCCTCCCCGCTTTCCATCGGCGATAATGAAGCTTCAAATGTTTTTTATAATTAGAGAATATCCGCACCATTTAGTCCAACTTAAACTTTCTTCTTAAAAATCTACGAATGGGATGTTTAAAGAGGTTTTTCCCGGTATTGACCTTGGCTGCCAAATGGTCAAACTTCCCAGCCCATTTCGAAGGATTCCTTGTTGCGATACAGACGTGATATACGGAAGTCCCAGCATTATGGTTTGAAGTCATAAAGACCGACTCAAAACCATTGCGCCTAAATAATTCAATCATTGAATTTGTAGCGAAACGCCAATAATCAGAAAAAGAATCTGATGCATGCTCTTCTTGCACTGCCGGCACGACAACTACAACAATATCATTTGACAAATCGCATAGATTTCTCACTGCCGCAAACACATCAAAGACATGTTCTAAGGTTGTATGATTATAAACAACATCGAATTTTCCATGAAGTTCTTCCGGCAATGTACCTTCAAGGTCGATCTCGTAATTATCTTGCTCACTTTCTCCACGATAGCCACCATAATTCGAAATTGAATAAGAGGAAGCATTTGTAAAATAATCGCGATATACCCCGCCGTCCTTATCCCCATCCTTCCATGCGCTGACGTTTATCACATCACCAGTAAGCAAAGGGGCTATCTTGCGCAAAACTCCATTCGACCAGAGGCGCGGGGCACGGAATCGATGATCGACTAACTTGGGCTCAAGCCATTTTCTAATCATTATACAACCTTTAAATAATGCAGGATTGTCTTAATTTCACAGAGAGTTAACACTCTTCTGCTGCTTTCTGACGTACGTTTTGATTAATATAAGCGTACTCAGGATGCTGAGCAAGATATTGAAAAATATCTTCTGCTGTAAATGCTGAAACATTATCGCTGAAATGTTCAAAAACAAGAGTAGCTAATTTAAAATCTAGAAATTCATCCACCGTCAAACGCAAATCTGTCGGGAAGCCTGCCGGAGCATCGTTCCCGCCAATGCTATACAATTCAGGATGATTATAGATATAATATGTCACATGAGCTCTATCAATGGGGTCTTGAGTGCGAGAAGCAACATCTTTGAGAGCCTTGAGAGAAAACATGCGCACATCCATTCCGATAGGGAAAGTCGCGTTCAAATTATTTCCCGCATAATCTAGCCCCATATCGCGATAGTACCGAATAGTTTCATCTATCAGCGCAGGATCAATAAAAGGACAGTCGCCTGTCAAATGAACAACATCTTCAACATTAAAATGAATGGCAGCAGACAAAACCCTATCCAACACATCATCTTCACTACCACGAAAACAACTGCAACCGATTGAATGACACATGTCTTCAACGATATCGTCGGAAAGCTCAGAGGATGTTGCTACAATGACGTCATCAAGCAGGGTCGATCGCTTAACCCGTTCCACCATTCTCTGCAGCAAGGGAGCCCCGGCCAAAGTAAGCATGATTTTCCCAGGTAAACGAGAAGACCCCATTCTCGCAGTAATTATTGCAGAAGTCATGGCACCACCTAGAGAGGATTGTTGTCAAAGTCGACGTTCAAATGCCAACGACCGTCAGTTTGCTTCCAGATATTCCTGTTCCTGTATTGATTTATAATCTCGTCAAACTCAGCCTGTGTAAGATTAAAATACCGACAGAACTTATCAACATACCTTTGAGCACAACCACCGTCATACAAACCAGCCAGTCGAGCAGCTTCTTCCCGGCTCATGTTGCCAAGACGCACTTCTTCGCTCACCTGATCAACAACTTTACCAAATCCCAATTTGATATACTTCATCATCTGATTCACGATAACAAAGTCCTCATCCAGCGCTTCATGACCAGTGATATCACCAATATCTTCCGGCGGATCTGGCCTCACCTTCATTCCGTGAGCCATAGAGAATTCAGCATTTTTCATTTTTCCAAAATCCTCAATATAATAACCGAGATAGACTATACGCATTAAAGCATTGTCCATTTCTTCATCAGATGGAAACCTGTAAAAAATAGTTTTGTTCACACCCATGCCTTCAGGCATAACCGTGTCAGGTCCTCCTGCGATAGTATTACCGTGTTTGACCTTGTTGGCATCACCACTGGTGGTACCCAAGCACAATTCTCCAACAGTAATCGCGGGATTTTCACCCAAAAAGACCAAGGGGATCTGATAAGCAAGCGAAACTCTCGGAGCACTGGCATACAAAGCCATTTCAGAGCTTTTTAGAAAATTCCCGTAGCGAACAAGCCCTTCCCACTGCATTTGTTTCCACACCTGCGGGGCTGGAGAATAACTGATCATATCAAATCCGAGATTTATCAGATTTGAAATATTTTCAGCCCCACGATCAACGAGGTGTTCAGGCGGATAGCTGCAGTTCACCAGCAAAGGATTTAAGCCTAACTCATCTCGAACATACATGGCTTGACGGGTACTATCTTTGCCTCCACTAACACCAATCAGGCAATCATAACCATGGGAGCTGTGCGCCCTTCCATATTCAGCAATTTTTTTCAACTCTATCCGTCGAGCTTTCCAATCAACCGAAGGAGCCTGCTCCATAAAATTACATGCAGGGCAAACGCCATCGGAATCAAATTCGATTCCAGGCCTAGTGTCAGGCTGTACGCATTTTTTACAATAACGCATTAGTTGTCCACCCTATGCAGAGGCGATAAAAACTTTGAGGCCTTGATAACATGCTCTTGTGAAGAGATATTTTCAAAAAAACCATCTTTGTACAATTTAAAGATCATACACCGTGAGACAACATAAAAAATGGGAAAAACAAAAACATAAAATACTCTGTTTACAGCCTCGCGCATCCCCTCAGAAAATCCTCTTTTCAACCATGAAAATGTAGGCAACTCTCCATTGAACGGCTTCAACAGACAACGCAGAAAGGAATCCTCGGACACAGCGGATTCCACTTTGTTATAACCGAGATCCGCCATCTCCTCTCGGAAAAGACACTCAATTATCCGACTCTCGTGAAGTGCCATTTTTTTGCGCCATCGGTTTGTCACATGAGCGTTAGGGCCAACTGACTTTTCCGCAACATCCGTGGAGTCGTTTTTCAACATGCCGTTAGTTTTCGACTGATACCTACTGTTATAAGCACCAGTTCCTTTCCATGGTTTCCCCATAGATGTTGGGACGTAGTTTTGCTCACCCCACTCAGGCATTTTGTCAATCCCAAGCCATTCGCTGACAAGCTCCATCGTGGGCTGGAAGGCGAGATTCAAATCTTCATTTTTCAGCACCCTAAACCGATTCAAATGATTCCGGCGGAGCTTGTAGATACAACGTGTCGTTGCAGCGCCATATGTCAACCAAAACGGCCATACCGTGGAGTACATTTGAAAATCACAACTAGCTAACTGTTTTAATTTGTGAAAGAAATTTCCAAATTTGACCCCATACATATTCCCGAGAACATTTACGAACTGATGCCGATTTGACGCAAACATTGCTCGGGGATCGCGAACGAGACTAATGGCTTTCATCTCTGGAAAATCATGAAGTGCAGCGTCCATGACTTTCCCACTAAAGCCGTCCATGACATTCTCGGTCCTCAAGCTAACAGAATCAGCAACCATCACATACTTTAATTCGGACGTGTCACGCCCCATCCCAACAAGAATGGCGTAGTAAGCGGCCAACACCAAATTTCGACGAGAGATTTTGTCGTTCGCAAGCACAATCTGCCCAAAAACTTTCCGACAAAGGGAACGGTCTATAGGCGTTTCTGGATCGCCACCAGCTTTATAAATATGCGCCTTGATAGCATCATCCAAATCCTTGAAAACAAATTGAAAATAGCTCTTTTCAATAATGAAATCATACGCAGCTTTTGAGTCCAACTCATCAGCCATACCAAACTCTGTTACTAAATAAGAATAAGTATAGTGAACCCAATGACTCGTGGCGACCTGCGGATGTTGATCAAATATCCCCAGAACAAAACCATTCCCCGACCTCCCTACGTGGTCGAAAACAAACACCAAATTTGCATTATCTGCGATTTTGGCGAACCTATTCATGTGCATTCTAAAATCCCTATTTTGCCTTGAAGCAATTTCCAGATCACCTAGCGTGACTCTCAATTTTCAAACACAAAACCTATGCAAAACTATTAATTCAAATAAAAACTGAGAAAAACCAGACTCTATGGATTACCAACCCAATCATCGACCCAACCTCTCCCAATCAAAGTGTAGCCATCGCTATCATCAGACACACCTTTAGGATTCTCCAAGCTATAGTCGCACTGGGCTGCTTCATCGATCCGCTCATGGCTTCCAGACGGAAAAAGAGGTGCTTTAGCCACCCACTGCTTGCCGTCGTGTTCCCAAGCTTTTGTATCCCTATGAGCGTCAATAAGCTCAAAAAATTCGCCTTCAGGCATCTCGAGCCAATCGAGGAACAAATGAAGGTCATTGGGAACAACCTTTTGATAGTGAGCGACTATCGAACCGGCTTCTTCTCGTGTCATTCGATTAAAACGAATTTCACGACTCAAGTGATCTGTCACTTTTGAATAGCCATATTTCACGTACTTGATATAGTCGTGAATGCCCGCGTAATGATAGCTATCGACATGGTTGTAAGAATCAAAAGTTCTTTGCTGTTTCAGAGTCTCATAACCATACTTGGCAATCATCTCTTCATGCTGACTCTTACTATCCCACCGCATATAATTCCCCAAGTAAATCCCACGCACCCCAGCACTGGCCAGGTCTTTTTCGTGTGGATAAACATATGGAGACACGTCTTTCTCAGATAACTCAACACTCTCTCGCAAAAGATCTTCAGCTTCATAGCCCATAAGATCATGTTCCATGCGATACTTTCTCGACATCTCCACCTCATCAAGATGTGAGAACATTCCGACCTGCTCCAAGCCCTGATGCTCTCCCCAAATAATGAGCGGGATTTTAAACCGGGTAGCGATCTGAACAGGAAAAGCAGTCTTCCCAGCCAGGCAATGCCAATACATGCTCCCCATCAACCGGAGAGATTCTCGTGTAACCCTTTTTACCCTGTCCGGAGACACGGTCTGCTGTAAGGAATCACAATCAAAAAGAGTCTTCAGATAAGCGAGGTTACGAATTCCAACAGGGGTATTATATTGCTGGTTATAGGACACCAACAGAGGGTTCATCCCCAGCTTATTCTTGACAACATCAACTATATAATACGAATCCCCGGCACCCGAGACAGGGATGATGCAATCATGGAACATACCACTGGAACTTTTGTATGGTTCAACCAATTCCTTCAATTTTTTAAATCGGATGTCCCAATCCAGAGCATCTTTTTCCTCGTGAACCCGGCATCCACTACAAACACCATCTTCATCGAACACAATATTCAGCGGATGATTTTCAGGATACAGACAACGGGTACAATACTTCATATTTCCCACTATTCGCTTATTTCTTCACAGCAAGAATATGCCGTGAATCAGATAGAAAGTGTCCATCAAGTGTTTGCTGGATTTCATCAAAAGCTGCCGTAAATTTCTCATTGAAGGCATCAGCAAGATAGCCAGGGTAATGCTCAGCTAAACCAAGTGAGAACACCCTGCCAAGATCAGCTACATCTTGTCCGAAGACCCATTGGGCGGCCTTGGAAAAACCGGACTTATCCAAAAAATAATCAATGGATTCATCCGTAAATAACTGTGTGTGGACACTGTTGTCCAAAGTCCTCGAATAATGCTGGACGACCGCACTCTCCAAAATTGAAGAGAAGCCATACATTGGAACTGCAAAACAGAACAGAGTACCCGAAGGCAGTTGAGAGAGAGATTTTGAGAGCAAGTCCAATTCAAAAATATGCTCCAAAACATACCACGCAATCAATACGTCGAACTTCTTGACTCGAACAACATCATGAATTGTGTTTTGAGACTTCTCAACACAGTTTTCTCCAAGCAACTGACAACAGCGCTCCACCATATGGTCATCAACATCAATTCCGCCGATTTGAGCGGCCCCCTTGTCCCGTAGCGCCTCTAAAAACAACCCTTCCCCACAACCGACTTCGAGCCATTTCTTGGAAAATAATTGCTCCTGCGAGATTTCAAGCTGAGCCTGACTTGCCTCAAGCATCCAGTCGAGCTTAGGAGTGTATATTGAATTCATCCGTTCCTGGCGCGCTTCCGGGGACAACTCCGGATATACTTGTGCATACTGTTCAGGGTCCCAGTCGACCAAGGCGGAATCGTTGAGTGTTTGCACCTGACCACATGTTGCACACATGAAGTATGGTGCTCCCCGGTGCAAGAAATTTTCAGCAGAAGGTCTAGATGCGCAAAGAGTGCATTTTTCTCTCAGTGGAGCTCTCAAAAGAGCTTCAGTCGCTTTCGCTGATTTTTCTACAAGAAGTGCATTCTTATCCAAAAAATCAGACTGCCGCCCTAAAACAGCACCACACGGTTTTGAAAAATAGGATTTCATTATGCCTCCTACTCTTCAACAACAGATCGAGCCAGAATCAAATCCTGGGCACTGTTAACATAAAGCTGCTCGTCGTTATCAACAGAAAAGCAAATGCTTTTACTCCCAGTAATACTCCCGCGCTTTAAGTTGCTCACTTTAAGAGCAAAAACAATTCTAGATTCTTTAAATACTGTATTAAAGTCGCTAGTTGTAAAGTTCGCGGGGTTAATGCATGTCATTCCATTCGCCCCTCTGCGATACAACGGTTCTTCCATCGGAACTGCAGTGAAAGCACTATCAGCCTCATACATAAGCACTGTGTAAACGGCTTCTTCTAGTGTGGCAGGAGTGGTAAAAGGAGCTTGAGGATAGCAAAGCAGCATCACTGCCTGATCAGGCAAATCAAGCTCTTTCGACACTTTTTCCAGCGTATCTGTCATCGGCTTAGACCGAAAAGTTGATTTGTGGTCTCGAGGTATAAAGACAATCCGTTCGTCATCAAACTGCTTCATGCACTCCAAAACATCATCTGTATCCGACGTCACCACAATCTTACTAAATATTTCAGATCGAGTGCACTTGGATAATGCGTGTTCCAAAGCACTCATGTCGCCAATCTTTTCATTCCATAGATTGGGAGTAAAATCATAATGCTGCCGACATGGGATCACAGCTACTATCGACATGTCACAAGTAGAAATATCATCACAAGCTAACTTCTTGATCTCCTGACGGGCCATCGTGATCCGAGCCGAATTCCTAGTGAGATTCGTTCCATGCTGTCTGTAATAGAACAATGGCAAGTTAACATTACGTACACCGTAACGCCCTCTGATCTTGCTCCAGATATAAAATCCGTCCTGAGCCTTGAGACTTTCATCGTAGCCTCCCACTTCATCAAGTACGGATTTACGCATCATGGTACACGCACCGTGAGGAGGAGCATCCTGAACATTGTCATTCCCAGAAAGAGATTCCTTGCGGATACTGGAGTAGGAAACACCAGTCTCATCCATCAAATAATAATCCGGGAAAACTAGCGCAGTATCATCATTTCTATCCAAATAATTTGACAAAACCAAAAGGATATTCTCGTCAAAAACGTCGTCAGCATCCAATCTGATAATATATTTACCAGAGGCAACCTGCAAAATAGTATTCGCAATAGGAATCAACCCACGCCCCTCGCCTTCAAGCAACGTGATTTTACCAATCTCGCTATAACACTGCATAATTTCCCGAGTGTTATCTGCAGATTTGTCGTCTATAATATATAACTCCCAGTCATCCATAGACTGTCGGAGCACACTCTCGATAGCGTGTTCAAGATACTGGCCGTAATTGTGTGAGACAATATATACAGTAACTTTGGGGGCTATTTCAGACATAACCTCAACTCTTCCCGAAATTTGACCAATTGCTTAAGTTCTTCCAAATCCATGCTGCCGACATGATCAGGGCCATACATGTCTTTATCAAGTGTGAAGTGTTTCTCAATAATTCGAGCCCCCCTTGAAAGAGCAACCATCGAGGCGGTCAAACCAATGCTATGGTCGCTGAACCCTGCATATGTAGTAAAATCGCAACTGGCGAGATTCAAATGCTCAAGTGGAGTTGGATACTCTGACACACAATACAAATAATCCACGTCAGATACTCCCGGAATTTCCGGAAAACTATCTCCGTCCCACATGCCCAAAGAAACGAGAAGAGGCTTTTGAGTTGCTACAAGCTTAGCGAGCAACTCTTCGTCCTTAACTGAACGGGAAGCCACCTTGTATCGCTTCACTCCCAACTCTTCCAACCAATCAACGCGCAGGGGGTCAAACACTGACGCCATAAACTCAACATCGTAAGTAGCGCACGTATCCGCCAGACTCTTTACGTCATCTCGAGAAAGTTCTGTGGAGCAGTTATAATCATACCAAGGGTTATTTTCTTTAGGAAACAGCGCCTTGGCGTCATACACCTGAAATTTGGCAACATCAGCCCCAGCTTCTGCGACAAGCCTAATCATATCGGCCGCAAGGTCCATGTCCCCATTATGATTCTGACCAATTTCAACTATTATTTCCATGTAGAGAACTCCTCGAGCCACATATTCAACATTATGTAGCAAAAGACTGAGTGACCACTAAGTCTTGTTTTACTTGTAAGCATTGATTTCGCTTCAGACAGCGCATTTTCTGCTATTAAACGCTCTTTGGCAAGCATTGAACCTGCTGAAAAGGTCTCATCAACCAAGTCTGCCCAATCTCCATTTAACCAATTATCTATAGGTACATTGAAACCATGTTTTGGCCTGCCAACCACGTCTTGTGGTAACACATCAGCAAAGGCCCGCCTGAGTATCCATTTCAGATCGTCTCCCCTAACCATTTGCTGCAAGCTTAAGCCTTCTGCAAGTTTTTGTACTGCAGGTGCAGCAAAAGGTACTCGCCCTTCAACCGAATTGGCCATTGTCATGCGATCGGCTTTCCTCAACATCTCATATGGGAAATAGAAATTCTGATCCTGACGTATATAGTTTTCGGGTACGTCGTTACCATCAAAACCGTTCTTAAAAAACCGAAGGGATGACTGTTGTCCATCAAAAGCGTCCCGAGAAAACAGACGCTGCTTTTCCCCTTCTGATGCATAGTAATGCCAAGCCCACGCTCGCTTCTCAGGAGAGAACGAGGCCAACCCTCGGAGACGTTCATCTAATGGAACACCAAAATTCTGAAATGAAAAATCAGCCTCTTCAGGTCGCTGCGGAGTAGCTGCCAGAGCACCAGCAAGATGAAAATACCAAGAATAACCACCAAAGGCTTCATCGGCACCGTCACCGGTCAACAAAACCTTTATGCCATTCTCCTTTGCGTATTTTGAGATGTGATACACTCCCAAACCGGAAGAGACAGCGAATGGCTGGTCACCATACTTGCAGAACTCTCGCAAACTATTCCTGAAATCTTGAGCAAACACACGGATGGTGGAATGATTGGTTCCCAAAACTCTTGCGAAATGCTCCGCCTGAGAGGATTCATCTGCTTTGCCATGATAAGGATCGTCACAATCTTCGAACCCAATTGTAAATGTGGCAAGTGAGGACAACTCCTTAGACGCAATGGCGCAAATAATCGAGCTATCCAGACCTCCGCTAAGAAAACTTCCTACTGGAACATCAGACAATAAACGGGAACGAATTGCTTCTTCAACAGTCGTTCGAGTCAAAGATATTGCGTCCTCATCAGAAAGATCTCCGATACAGACACCCGGTCCAAATCGGTTAGCTATGCGCTTTTCACTCATTCCATTTTCGTCGAACACCAACATGGTGCCGCGTTCCACTGATTTTACACTTCTCAAAACGGTCTCAGGATCAGGTACCCAGAGAAAAGAAGGGTAATCCCACAACGCCTGATGATTCAATTCACGACTAACCTCAGGATGCCGGACCAAACCCTTCAGCTCCGAAGAAAAGACGACTCCACCGCCTGAAAGTAATGAGTAATACAGTGGTTTTTCACCCGGTATATCTCTAGCAAGAATCAAGCGTTTCTTCTTTGAATCCCAGAGGGCACAAGCAAACATTCCATCTATCAACTCAAAGGCATCTTCACCATGAATATCGTAGAGATGACAGAGGACCTCACCATCAGAGTGAGAGGAAAAGACTACTCCATCAGCCTGTAATTGTTTACGCAGCTGAGGTGAATTGTACATTTCGCCATTATACAACATTGCCACGGTTTTCGACTGGTTGTAGAGAGGTTGATCCCCACCTTCAAGATCATTTATAGATAGTCTGCGCATGCCTGCGAGATACTCTCCATCCTGATAAATCCCCTGCGAATCAGGTCCTCTGTGAATAATGGCATTCAACATCCGCTGCAGCACATCCCGATTGGAAGTGCGAGCCTTGAACATGCCGCAAATACCGCACATTAATTAGCTCCTTCCATACCTAATTCTCGAACCCAGGCAGCGGCGCGCTTATTTGCGAGTTCAAAATCCTCGGGAGAGTCAACCTCACACCAGTCACCTGTAAACTGGACAGATTTCACATCATGCCCATGGTGAATCAAGTGTTGTAATAAATCTGTCATATACGCATTGCCTGCAGGTCGACTTTCTATAAGAGAGTCTTTCGAAAGGTTAGAAAGAAAGGTTCGCAGAACATTGGCCCCATTGCCAGAAAATCTCATCAATCCAATATACTGCCCTTGGATTTGCGACAAATCTTCAGGTTTTTTGCCAATTTCCGTAATACTGCCAGAGGCGTCAAGCCTCAAAGTTTCCGCGTCGTCAAGGACATCATCGAAACGCTGAGACCAATATTTTTCCCAATCAGCATCAATGGCAACGGAAAAATCTGCATCACTTTCCATCAGCTTCTGCAAAACATGTGGTGGAAAAATAATGTCACCATAGGAAACAATCACATCATCCCCCATGTCTGCGGCCGCATGGCGGAGAGTCCAAACCATATTGGTTTCAACATATTCCGGGTTGAGAACCAATGAGGTAACAGTTTCATCAGGCAACTTATCAGATAAATAACCGCCCACGAGTGTAATTTTTTCTACACCACACATCCGCATGACATGTAACTGCGTAGCCAACAATGGGTGTCCGCAGACCTCAACCATGCACTTTGGTCTATCAAGAGTATACGGACGCAGTCGAGTACCCTGTCCCGCTGCCAAAATAATTGCTTCCACGAAAAACTCCTGAAATCACAGTTTAAAAAAAGATTGAAACAGCTTAATGTCTGCTGCTTTGAATGGATCTTCCCGTTCGGGGTGCCACATTATCCCCTTGCATTCGCCACCGTCACTCACCAACGCTTCCACTATGCCATCGGAAGAGCGAGCCAATTCTTTCAGGCTCAACGGCATGTCTTTTGCCGCTATCCCAAAATCATGAAAGGAATTGACGGATGTATCATCAACATCAACAAGTTCTTCATTGCCAACGAGTTCAAGAGAATGGCGTAGGGCGACATGCCCTTTAACCGGAACTAGACGAGCCCCGTAGTGATGGCCAATTACCTGCATTCCACGGCACACCCCGAGCAAAGGAATACCTTTAGAACGTGCCAATTGAATCAATGTTTCTTCCAGCGCATCCCGATCAGAGCACCCATCATTAGTCCCCAAGGAAGCATGAGAATTGCCTCCAGATAAGATGATCCCTGAGACATCCAGTCTATCCAACCACTCCTCAACATGAGAGCAATAGGTTGGGAGCGGCACCATCTCAGCGCCACACGCATCAAGAAACCGTACCCATTGAATATCGAGGCACTCTCTTACTTCGTTAACACCTTCTACGGTTTTAACGCGTTGGGTTATAGCTATCAGTGGGCGCAAAAATATTTACCTCTTTTAGCTGTGAGCGACTTAAGCAACAAAAAGAGCATACACATTAAGCAAGACACGTCATTGATCGCAACCCCATCCAGATGAATGCTGCCCCTCCTATGTCTCCCAAAGCTATGAGTAGCTACATCTCTATATAACTTACACATATCAACAAGCCCCATTGCCAGATTCCACCTACACCTTATCGGTCAAACTGCTGCAAATGGCCAAGTGCCTCAACACGGGATGCATGATGTAATATACACGCCCTTGTCCGTCATATATGCAACTGGGCCACTCTCCCTTTTCCACATAATGCATAAGCGTACTACATAAAACTATCGCACGAAAACAGGAGTCCAGCGCATGATCTATTTCCTGCATGCTTTGGTTCACTTGAAACTTCTCACGCCAAAGCACTGGGCCGGAATCGAGCTCTGAAGACATAAAGATAGCAGATGCACCACAGGTGCCTTCGTCCAAATAGCTATAATAGTTGGTAGTACTCCCTTTGTAATCTGGGAGATAACCACCATGAACATGAAGAAATTTCTTCCCACATGACAAAATGTCTCTTTTCAGCAGCACTCCACCAAACCCAGAATAAACAAGCACTTCCGGCTTGCTTCCTGCCAAGAAGTTCACGACAGCTGGATCATTAATATTATCTGAAGGTAAAACAGTGTATGGAATCCTAGCTTCTTGTAGAAACTCCTCAGAGGATAATCCCATATCGATCCCGCCCCACGGAGCAGAATAAGGCACTTCCTGCCCATCCTCCAGTTGCCCTGGACGCTTGGCGTCTGATTGCAAAATAAATGCTTCTGAAGGAAGCACCCCATGATGCTTTATAGCCTGCAAGTAGACCCTGCTCCGTGAAGTGTCCCCCAAGACAATTCCAACATCATTCAAAGTTGGCATCAGACCACTTCCTCCTGTTGACAGGCATTGTGGATAACTACCAACTCCAAAATTATAGCCAGACATGGCAACACAAGTAGCTCTTCCTGCCAGTCTTCTTCGATTACTGAACACATTAAATCATTAACTTTAAGCAATACATTTAAATGTTTGTAGTCTCCAGATCGAAACACAGAAATCGCTAACAGGCTGGCAAGCAGGCCGTAATGGATTAAATCAGTGCTCTTCTCACCGTGCTTTCCATCACCAACGTTGTATTCAATGCGTATGCACTTCGCCACTTCGAATCGATGTGTAAACCACTCCAACCACTGATAAAACTCATTATCACCAGGAGTGGATGCCAGTTCAAACAGGACTTCAAAAACCGACTCCGAAATAAAATGATCTTTATCGCTTGGCAGCACAGCATCCTTTGCCTCTGCTTTCAGCAATGCTTCGCAAACGAACTGCAATCCTTCAACCAATTCGGAGGCAGGTTTAAAGCTACCAGAGCAATTTTCCAAACCAACAAGCCCCTGGTTAAAGAACTCTACAGCAAGAGCTGGGACGCTAACTTTTTTACCGCTGAACTGCGAAACGATATGATAAAGGCACTTTATTCGGCTTTCAGAGTATGACGCAAAAAAGTCGCTCCCTTCAAAAGGGGTATACATATAAGAATGAGGCGTTTGTAACCTATTCTCAGCGGCATAAGGATACTCTTTCATTACCGAGAACTCTCAACTCGTTCTGCCAATTGAGAAGCATACTTCAGCAATGCATCCTTATCTCCATTATTATTGATGACCAAATCGGGAGATTTAGGAACAGGGAATTCCAAATCTATACCAGGAAATTCAGTTATTTCACCACGAAGAGCTTTAGCATATAATCCTTTGGGATCACGCTCAATCAAAATGTCTAAAGGAACATCAATAAAAACTTCATAATAATTGTCAATATTATCTCTGTTCCACTTTCTGGACTCATCAAAAATAGACAATACTGCGCACACCACGTTGAGACCCTGGCCACTCAGAAAACGGCTCATCCGGCATAACCTGTCGGCATTTTTCTTGCGTCCTTCAAGGGTGTGGCTCAAGTCATCACCAAAGGCCTCCCTGACGCCATCGCCATCCAACAACACAACATTGTCCACCTTTTCGCGCATCAATCGCACAGTCTCGTCCGCCAAGGTAGACTTTCCTGAAGCTGACAATCCGATTATCCAGATGACCAAAATAAAACTCCTAAAGAACGGTTATGTGCTCAGAACCGCAATCTAAACGCAATTCTGATGTTTTACAAAACTGACTAAACAATTGATCGCCACACCCTATTGCTGCAGGCAAATCCATTTCTGCGCATCGGATAGCCATATGAGAGTTCGCACCGCCATGTTTTGTTATGAGCCCAGCTATACTATGAGCAAAAATCCAATCAAAACCAGGATCTGCCCCTTCTATCAAAACTATTTTATTACGCAGGTCAGGAAGCTGCAGTTCTCTGCCTGTTAAAAACACGACTCCGGTCTGTACAGAGTTGGTCGTAATAAAGTTCGGTCTGGACTTAAGCAATGGAATAATATCAATATCCAATGGATCCACTAGCAGAAAAGGTAGTTTTAATGCCTGCGTTATCTCGAATTTTTGAGCATTGCTTAATGATATTTCGCGGAGGCTTTCCTCAAGGGGAACGGAATAAGCAACCTTACATGAACAATCGAGGATATCGCGGATATCAAGGTGTGCCAATTCATCACGAGTCAATCCCAATCCTTCACCCCACCTGGCAATCAGCTCAATTGAATCACTCAGATGTTTGGTAAATTTAAACTTGGCATACTCTCGACCAGTTATGGCTTTCTCCATAAATTCAAAAAGAGTTGCGGCATTAAATCCATACTCTTGCTCTTCCAAAACAGCGTTGATGCGATCATTTTCTTCAGAGCTTAAAGAAAACATCTCTTCAACCATGCATTTCGAAGATCTCCCCCCCATTGAATGAGAAGGCATAACTCTTTGGTCATAACGCAATGACAGAATGTCATAGGAGCTAGGGCGTAAATGACCATATTGGGACATGAATGTAGCTTCATCTATCTCGTCTGCCCTGAGCTTATGAAGATCATTAAGAAAATCTGATAAAACCGTTCTGATTGAAGCCCTGAATGTACTAGCACGCGCCTCATCGAAGCAACCGACATTCACCAGTCCACGTAGCATGCTCTCTGCAATGAAGGCACATCGTGCAATAACAGAAAAAGGCCTCGTGCCGTTTTCCTTACAATCATCCAGTATTTGTTGAACCAGCAATAATCGAGATTGCGAGCTACTCAGAGGCTCATCAAAAACACCTTCCATCTTGGTAAGCTTTTCGATTTTATCCAACGAAGCATGCACGAGTGACGGCTCATCACCAATTATTGATGCAGTGGTTTTCTTCAATGCTACTTCAAATTGAGCCAATTCATCGGCAGACAACTCACCAAGCAACTTCGGGGCGACATGCGAATGGAAATCTGGAGTGTGTGTAGTCACAGCAACTTCAAACTCAACTTTGTCATGAAGTTCAGGGTGCTCTCCAAGCCGATCAAGCCATTGATTAACTATTTTTTCAGATAAATCATAACCAAGCCCAGCAGGAAGGAAGGAGTTGAAGCTCTCACGGACATCAATGTACATCCGACCACCCAACGAATGCATCAAGGGACGCTGGCTCATGTCACGGTAGCCCATGTCGGCCCGAGCTTCCGCCCATACAGAGCGGGTAATTAAAAACTCGTACAAAGAACTTGCAAGCCTTCGAGGAGCAGCGCCGAGCATCTCAACAGGATTCCAATCCGGCATTATTCCGAGAATAGTACGATGCCCATTGGCTCCATAAATTGGGCGCATTCTATCAATGACAAAGCTCTTGATTTGTTCCAACGCTCTGTTGATGCTCTTTGTAACGCCCCGATTCCAATTCTGACTCACAGCCAACGGACGAATCTGAACGATAAAAATAGTTTCTTCTGAATCAACAAAGAATTCAATATCCAGTCCAGAGCATGAAGTAACCGCTTCAATTTCATGTATGGCTTTCAGCAACTTCTGAAATCTTGAAGAACGAATACCAGAGCTATAGCCATGCCTTACCACCAAGGTTCGATTCGTGTCCCCTTTACCTGAGGTGATAGAATCAAATCGTCCGGAAATATCATCATAATTGATAGTATAGTAGGGAGCTCCACTGTTCAGATCCTGAGTGAATACCACTCCTGACATACTAATGTCTGTCAGCATTGGCTGAACCAAAACCTGATCGTCATCATTTGAAAAACCATCTTTGGAATATGAGTCAATAACTTCTTCGACAGCAGAGGAAAAACTCTTCTTATCTGTCAAAATAACATTCGGAACACTTTCATACATTCCGGCCATTGAGTTATTGTAACTATCTTCCCCAATCGCACTACTTCTTACGATGACTCTATCACAGGACAACTCCTGGCAAACAGTCTCGATAACACCTTCAGGATCCGTGTTCCATTCTGACACTTTAAAAGCAAAGCTATCAGGGACAAGACTCTCTTTGAGTAGGGGGCGCACCCTCTCTAACGTATTCGCCTTTGTGCAGAATTCAAACATAGTACTCTTTGTGATCCATTTAATCCGAAACAAGAACCCCACCGCCACGAAGGCCAAATTGAGGCTATACGTCGACTAAAACATTCTTCTTAAACCGCAGTTGAAGCAAATCGGGCTCCCCGACCTTCCTCACTCGACCCCAAACGTCAACTTGCCCCTCTTCATATTTCAACGGGCTGTCGTATCGAATATCAGTCCCTTCTTCTTGAAGCAGACCTTTTATCAACGCGACGCTATGCTCGCTAAAATGCAATGCATTCCCAATACAAGCACCAGAGGCCCCGGCCTTAAATACGCTCTTGATATCAACTGGTTTCCCATATCCACCGCCGACCAGAATAGGGATAGAAACAAGGTCCCTGATTTCTAACAATGCATCAAGGGCGTAACCTTCTCCGCTTCCCTCTCTATCTATCGAAGAAATAAGAATCTCGCCAGCACCGCTGTCTTCTGCGAGTCGCACGGTATCAGCTAGCGGCAAGTCCACAGAAGCCTTTCCACCATGTGTATAAACAATAAACTGATTCTGTTCTTTTTTGATATCAATAGAAATAACCAAAGATTGTTTGCCAAACTTTTTAGCCGCTTTGTAAATTATTTCAGGAGACTCATGCAAAAGTGAATTGATAACAACTTTGTCTGCGCCATAATATAAGGCCTTTTGGGCATTTTCTACAGACCCAATACCTCCACCGACGGACAGCGGAACCTGACAATAGGAGGCATATGAAGCGACTTTGTCCAAGTAGGACACATCCATAACACCTGCGTTATCAATATGCAGGCAAGCTATTTCATCTACACCCCAGGCATTGAAATGCGCTATTGCAACTTCTGGTTTACCCAAAGGCTTATAGCGCCCAAAACCCATCGACTGGACGCATATATCATTTTTTATCAGCAACTTAGCTATAATTCTTTTCTTAAGCATTGTCCCTAACACCCACTACAGTATCAAGAAAATTTCTAAGAAGTTTCAATCCCCAAGTCTGACTTTTCTCGGGGTGAAATTGTGCAGCCCAAATGTTATCATGACATATGGAGGCAACGAACTCCTGGCCATAATCCGAGCTACCGGAAATGTACTTCTCCGCACAATTCACAGCGAAAGAATGATCAAAATAAAAATGCGCCTGATCTGGGATACCGGCGTACATTGGAACAGCTTGCTTTACAGCAACCTCATTCCATCCGACATGCGGAAGCGGAACATCCACTCTATCCAATTCTTTGGTTTCTCCAGGAATAATACTAAGACCTTCAGTTACTCCAAATTCCATAGAGCTATCAGTCAGCAATTGCATACCAAGGCAAATACCCATCAACATTCGCTTTTGAACGAGGGCGTACTCTTTTAAAGCCACAGCCAATCCCTGCTCTACCAAACAGGCCATTGCAGCAGAGAAGGCTCCTACCCCAGGCATGACCAAGCCATCAGCCTTGCCAATATCCGCAGGAGCCAACACCTCATAGGTATTGGCTCCAAGAAGATTCAACGCCTTGCTGATCGACAGGATGTTTCCAGCTTTGTAGTTGACCACGCCAATAAGCGGTGGTGCTATTCCAGCTTTTGAATAGGATTTGACTTTAACACCTGAGATATACCGTCCCGGATGCACCTCAAAATTATCTATACTCATATTTACGCTTCAGGTTTCTGAGCGACGACCATCATGTGAGACGACAGTCCGTAATCAGTGATCATTTTCTGAAAATCTGCACCAAACTCATCCCAACCCTCTCCCAAAACATGGTCGACAAGCTTATTTCCCGTGGTGTTAATTTTACCTTCCTGCAGAGCTCCCCTGACTATCGATGCGTCAAGCTTGCCTGGAGTATACACTGTTTTGACCTCATACCCGGCTCGCACAAGTAAATCAGTCAATGAACGGGGATGGAAATAGTTGATATGCTCGTGGTCAAAAGAATCGGATAAGACTCCCAGAGTATTCATATCAAAGCCCTTGAAATTCGGGCATGAGAGGAAAAGAAGTCCCCCTGGCCGTAACAATCGATTGCATTTTTCCAGAAATGCAAATGGGTTGAACAGATGTTCAACAACTTCATAAGAAGCAATCACGTCAGCAGCAAGAGTCTCTTCTACTGTCTCAATCATCTGATTCAAAACAGTGAATCCTTTTTGCCTGCAAGTCTCAGCAAGATCAGTAGTTGGCTCGATAGCAATGATTTCGTCAAAGAAACCGAGCGAATCAACAACCTCGCAAAAGGAACCAAAGCCAGCCCCGATCTCAACAAAAGAACCGCCGCGAATACCATACCCTTTACAGGCCTCGACCATCATTTCAGCACGCGGTCGATAAATCCCTTTTTTGCGAGCTTCATTACTGGCAGGGAAAATATATTTGTTCCAATACTCATAGTTCTTGGACTGCGCATAGAATTCCTTCAGCAACGCCTCGTCCGGCCTGGGAGAAGTGTAAACAGTTTTGCAGCTATCACACTGGACATAGGAGAAACCATCTTTCTCGCCAAATGCGGTTTGAGCGGCTTGTGCACAAGCTGGACACACCACATCTATCCAATCACTTCTCCTATCACGCAGGTAGTCTTTGTCAGCTTCCACGCATGCCGCATTGTCCTGCATGAGAGATTTTGGTCGAATATCATTTTCCTTCACAGGGTCAGTCCTTGCTTACTAATAAATATAAATAAATTTCAAATAAATATAAAAATCGACAACAGGTTATTGTCGTTATTTACTCAAGTCATCAAACCGGGTCAAGGCAACAGGAGCAGGCTCCCTAACAGCTCTAACTGACTTCATCCAATGAAATCAGTCATTACTTAATTCATTCGTTACTTAATTAATCAAATATCCCTTTCAAAACGGATTCGGCCCGTGCAAGCCATGTGTACTTTTCCATAAAAACTTCAAGAGCCTTTTGACCATATTCTTTCCGAAGCTCAGAATCCGCCCCTCTCTTAAGAGCCTCACACCAAGCATCTACATCGGTAGGTGAAAGCAACATACAAAAGGAATCATCCAACACTTCACGCAAAACAGGCATATCGGACACAATCATGAGCTTACCGCTTGCCATGTACTCAAACACCTTAAGTGGAGACATGAACGCAGAAGTTTCTCCCGAGCCTCCATAAATCCCAACCTTTTGCTGATACGGAGCCAAAAGCACATCGCAGCTGTCCCTGTAGCCTGCAATTTTCGCTGCTGGAACATGTCCATGAAAATTAATATTCGAAGTTACGCCGTCCGCTTTCCATTTTGCAATTTCATTGGAACTGCCACCCATAATATGAAAATCCATTTCAGGAAGCCTACCTGCCACCTCGATGATAAGATCAATGCCACGCCCAGGATATAAACTTCCGGCATAACCAACCTGTAGCGCTCCCTCCCGACCATTTAACTCACAGGCGCCAACGAATGAGCTACGATCCACAGGATTCGCACCGTCAGGCGCGACTACTATTTTACTCGCAGCAGGAGCTGCTTTCTGCTCTATAACAAGCTTTCTGCAAGCATCAGAGATAACCACAACTCGCTTAAGAAGATCAGAAGCGAAAAAAGACTGGCACTCTTCTTTGTTTTGCAACCTTTCAGCCATAGGAGCATGCATCTCGTAACACGTTGGAATACCCAATGAAACAGCAGTAGCACAGGCTTTGTAATCTCTCCCGTAAGCGAGATCCGGCTTAAATTTCTTCAGCCGATATTTAAAGCCCCAAGCATAAGACAACTTCCTTATGCTGCCGCCCAATCGTTGAATAATCTTTATCTTCCTCAAATCGAAACGACTGCACACACCATAGTACTTCCAAATATCCTTCACTTCTTTCAATTCATTCTCATCATCCTTGGGGACAATAAGCATGACTTCATGGCCAAGCTTAGTAAATACCTCGCACATCAACATGACATGCACGCTATTGGCTGTTCTGGATGGTATGATTGAAGATGCAATATACGCAATTTTCATCGTCGAATCGCCTTTTCTAATATAATAACAACAGCTATAAAATGTACAATTGAATTAATGCGATACGATAGGATCGTAGATCGTATCGTACAATTTGCGCACATAGTTCGCTACAGTTAACTCTGCCACACAAAGCTTGGCTGCGTTTCGCATCCTGTCGGCTTCATCGCTGTCCGTAATAATATCTAGGATAGCAGAGGTAATAGATTCAATATCTCTTTCAACGACACTCGCAGCAGCTCCTGTCATCTCCATATTAGGAACTTTATTGCTAATAACTGCTGGCACCCCGCAATGCAAAGCTTCTGTTAATGAATTAGAAAAACCTTCGTAATCTGATGGCATCACGAATACTGAATTTTCCCGCCCCAGCGCTGACAGTATTGACGGAATATCGTTTCTGAACCCCGTAAAACAAACAGAAGCCTCTACGCCAAGCGACTCAGCTAGATTTTCGAGAAAAGAACGTTCCGAACCATCACCAAGAATCAGCAAATGGGCATCAGGGACATGCGACAGAACCTGCGCATACGCAGACAGCAATAAATCAATGTTTTTCAGGGGCACAAGGCGCCCACAGGAAAAGATTATTGGGCCACCCTGTCGGTTCGGAAAAAACTGATTCAATTCCAATGGCTCAGGGGATTCAAACAAGTTATCATTTATACAATTATACAACACAGAATATGGCCTGCTTGCTAAATTCTGCTTTACGAGAACCATATCAGCTACGGCCTGAGATACAGCTATGTAACGGGTTGTAAAAAATGACAAGAAAGCCGCCGCAACACGATATTTTGCCTTACCGTGCGGCTTTACGCTTCTCAAATGGTGAACAGTCGGGATCCCCAGTCCGACACACGCAATACGCCCTATGTGCCCACTGATATTATCACATGTATGAACTACGTCAGGAGCCTCTTCCCGAACCACTCTGCGAAAAGCTTTGATCATCTTAGGCTTAAAAAAGCCCAATTCTTTTACATCGTCAGTGATTGATCGAATTTTGATCCCCGTCTGCTCCAATCGCTCCAACAAAAGGCCGCTTCGAGACATAGGAAATGCAACCGGATCATGTCCCATTTCCCTAAGACCCTTAACTATTGAAATAAGCCAATTTTCAATCCCTCCCACACTCATCTGATCAACAACTAAGAGTATTTTCACACAACACTCCCATATATCTCCAACAATTGATCAACATATCTCTCTATAGTAAGCTCTGAAGCAATTTCCTGGGCACTCTTACTCATTAGATGATAGCGCTCACTATTGCCGAGAATCGAAACAAATTCTTCCGCCAGAGCCTCAAATGAGATGGCGACAACAGAAGCGGATTCAGCTGTTATTTCTTTATTCGGAACGAATTCACTTATTACGGATGGTAAGGCGCAATACATTGCTTCGGTCAAGGAATTAGAAAAACCTTCATAATCAGACGGCATGGCAAAGACAGAAACCCTATTCGAGAGAGCCTGCAAGATATTGGGGACATCTAGGCGAAATCCGGTGAATATTGTACTATCCCCGACGCCTAAGCTATCAGCCAGCAATTCCAACGCCTCCCGTTCAGGCCCATCACCCAGAATTAACAATTGAGCATCTGGCAACCGTTCCAAAACCCGTGGCATGGCCCGAATAACCACATCCAGATTCTTTTGCTTAACAATTCTAGAACAACAAACAATGATCTCTCCCTGCTGACGAACTCCCAATTCAGTCAGATCCACAGAAGGCACATCCATTTTTGAAGTAGAGATGACGTTGTACAATGTAGAAATAGGGCGCCCTGCAAGGTTGTGATCACGTTGAATGATCTCCCCAACGGCATTGGATACTGCAAGATATCTAGTCGTCCTGAAAGACAAAAGTTTGTTAGCCAATCGCCTGGAGATTTTTTTCTCGCGCTTGATATTTCTACAATGAGTAATGATAGGCGTGTCAGTGCCAAAATTCGCTAAACGAACATGGTAATCTGCTGAAAAATGAGAGGTATGTATCAGATCCGCTTTAAGCTCTCTAAACATTCTTCGAAGCTTTAACGGGGTCCGTAAACTGGTCGTTTTCAGAACTTTTTTGCTTTCCCCAACGTGCAAAGGACGTATTCCAGCTTCTAGATAAGCTTTTTCGTATTCACCGGTTCCAGAAATATTAATTATCGTCGGTCGGTGTCCTCTTTTTATCAATTCTTTTGCCGTCAAAAGAGTTAAAGATTCCACGCCTCCGAAGGGAAGGCCACCGACAACAAAAGCGACATGCATTTTTTTCATGTTACCCACTTAATGGTACTACGTGCTAGATCAGTCGATCTAGCACGTTCCTCCCTTTTATGAAAAGGTCAAAGGAGCATGGCGACACCGCTGAACGAAGAGTCTGTGCATGTCAGAAGTTTATAAAAAAATCAAACAAGTAAAGAAAGGCACAGCTAAACGCTCCTTTGAAAAATGAGACAAAGCACCTATAATTTTACCACCATCTTGAAGCAGATTACTAGGCCAAAACAGCAGGGATTGAGCTTGACATTCATCGCTACCGTGCTGAATTATACTGGACCCTCGGTGCCAACAACGGCCCGTAACCCAATCAATAAAATATTATGAAACATAAATCGTTAAAGACTCTATCCCCAAAACGTATACTGGTCTGCCAGCTTCGACAGATTGGTGATGTTCTGCTCTCTACTCCCGCGATACGGTTACTCCAAGAGCAATACCCTGACGCCGAAATACATTTATTAACTGAAAAAAAGTGCTTACCGGTAGTAGAGAATAATCCTAGGATCCACAAAGTCTGGTCCATTGATAAGCCTGCTTTAAAAAATCCTCTAAAGGCTCTTGCCTACTACGCCAAAATAGCCAGAAACAACTACGACATCATCATTGATTTTCAGCAACTCCCACGCTGTAAGTGGGTTGTAAGATTGTCTAATGCACCTATAAAATTAACTTTTACTCCGCCCTGGTACAACAAATTAACATACACCCATTGGGTCGACATGAAAAGCGGCTATGCCGCCATGTGCAAGGCCAGTGTCCTTGAGCCCTTGGGGATTAAATGGAAAGGCGAGAAACCAGAGCTATGGCTCACTGATGCAGAACGAGAATACGGTGATGCCTTTATAAATGAATACGAACTGAACGAAACCCCCTTCATCACTATAGATCCAAGTCACCGTCGAGAAACACGCCGCTGGCCATCTAGTTATTTCGCAGAACTATTCAACAGTTTAAAAGAACAACATCCTGCATTGCGTGCAATAATCCTGTATGGTCCTGGCGAAAAAGAACTCGCTGAACGGGTTGCTGAACTTTCAGGTGACGGTGCGATAGTTCCCAGAGCCATGTTGACTTTGCGCGAAATGGCTGTGGTTCAGGAACGAGCTGTTATGCATTTGGGCAACTGCTCTGCCCCACGTCACTTCGCGGTCGCATTAGATACGCCATCCATAAGCATGCACGGCTCAACAGGTAGAGGATGGAGATATCCCTCTGACGAGCATTTTGGTTCCAAACGCAAAATCCCATGTGCGCCTTGCAACAGCAACAATTGTAAACTTGGTACGCGGGAATGCCTCGTGGACATGCTTCCTGAACACGTATTTCCAGACGCCTTACGAATCCTTGAAACTGGAATGAAAAAGAGAAATCTTCTATAATTCTCGCTCAATCATGTAGTTAGTAGAAAAGGCGACGCTTATAGCGTCGCCTTTTCTACTAACTACTCATTGCTTCAAATAACGGACGAAACACATCTTTAATGTAACGCGACCCTTCTGGCGTCAAATGACTTTTATCCTTATATAGAAATACATTATCTCTCACGGGTGACAAAACGTTGCTTTGGATAAGATACGGCATGGCATCCATCAGATGTAATTTGTCAGATTCAATTCCATTCAAGGCTTTACTAGCGAAATAAACAGTATCCCGTCCAGAAACATCCTCGCAGTAATCATCACTAATTAATCTGACTGCAAGCCTAGGATCTTTTTTAAATCGAGGGATTTGATCCAAAATCCAGACATGACGTCCTTGTTCAATCAGATCATTAACCACGGAGCGCAATTCTTCCTGAGCTAATTCATGAGTCATCTTTTCTCTTTGTAAATGCACCCTTGTTTCCAACGAGTATAGGGAATCCCACTTGGCGACCATCACAACATGTTTAATCTGATGCTTCTCGATATAATCCATCCACGTTTTCACAAATGGAGGATCGCCAACCCTGCGACTAGCACGAATATTAACCAAAGGAGCAGTCGCGGAATGTGTACCAATAACGCCAGAAATACCATATTCATCCGCTAAATCTTGAAACGCAAACCCGGTTGCACGGGCATGGCTATCACCAATAACCATAAACTGCGGGACTCCATTAGGCCCTAATGCCGGATACCGTTCTTTTCTGGCGCTCTCAAAACGAGCCTCATGATATTGCTCCAAATTATACGTATACTTTTCACCTTCCCCTCTAAAGGAAGTAAATCCGATTAATATGCATGCGGCAACGATCGAAGCTGGCAGGCTTAGTGAAGCCAGACACTGCTTCCATGTTCTCTTTCGCCTAAACGGTTCTTCAACATATTTCCATGAAAGAGTAGAAATAACGAAGACAGCAGCCAGCACGGCTAGTTGGTTAGTCACTGTCACTCCAGATTCCATACGAAAAGCCTGAATATGGAGAAGGACTATAAGCGGCCAATGCCACAGATACATTGAATAGGATATTTTACCTACAAAACGCAAAGGAGGCAGACTGAACAATCGTCCGACAATTGTTCCTTCATTTGCACAGATGATCAATACAGCCGTCGCAAGAACCGTAAAGAGACACTTTTCGGCAAAGTTAGAATTCCCAACATAGTGGCTGAATGCATAAATTAGAACTCCCAAGCTTAACACCCCGAAGACTTGATGAAGGAAAGACCGCCCCCTGATACCTGGATACTTAGTCAACAAAAGCGCAAGAAAAGTTCCTATCGCCAACTCCCACATCCGTGTTGGCAACATGTAAAAACGGAATCCGTCTGATAGGACACCCTGACCGTATCTGCACAAGAAAAAGGAACCGATCGTCGACAGAAAAATGCCGAACCAGATCCCCCTTCTCCCCCTTGCTGAACGGGTTGCAAAAAAGGCGAATAAAGCTGGTATGATAATATAGAATTGCTCCTCAACACCCAACGTCCAGGTATGGAGTAGCGGCACGAGGTGGGAGTCAATTGCAAAATACCCTGAGTGCTGCCAAAAAAATACATTTGATACGGAAAACAACGCAGACAAAAGAGAATTCAGATATTCATTAAAAAAACTGGTATCCGAAAAGATAAGTGCAATAAGAAATGTTCCGATCAATGACACCAGCAATGCAGGCATGATCCGACGCACTCTACGCAAATAAAATTGCGATAAAGAGACTTTGCCCGATTCCTCCACCTCCCTCAGCAAGATCGAAGAAATCAGATAGCCGGAAATAACAAAGAAAACATCAACACCCAGCCATCCTCCACTCATCCACTCCCAGTCGAGATGAAAGAAGAAGACACCAAGCACGGCCAAGGCTCGCAAGCCATCTATTTCAGGTCTATATTTTATCATTCGCCGACAATATTTATAATAATTAAGAAGTTATTCCCATGCGCAACCAGTAAACTTGAAACTCACAGCCTCTCAACGTAGGAATAAACCCAATATCAATTAAGACCGTATACAACAGGGGAAGAGGAATAGCCCAACAGTCAATAGTAGGCAACGCTTAATGGGCAACTCAGCCAGTTCGCCAACACCCACAAGAATAAAGAGATATGGGGCCAATAAATTGTTGACATACAACGAGGGCAAAGCTATCTCTTCCTTCCCTGAAACGTGCCGAAGTGGTGGAATTGGTAGACACGCTAGGTTCAGGGTCTAGTGGGAGCAATCCCGTGGAAGTTCGAGTCTTCTCTTCGGCACCAGAATGAAACAAGGTTTGTGGCTAAATAGCTGCAAACCTTTTTCTTTTTTATTCGGCAACTTACATGATTTTCGTCTTTTCGGCGTGATTTGACCCCTTGGGGTCAAAGTGGTGGGTCAAAGTACCCCGAATGTCTACCGCCGGAGTTGCCACATGCCGCAAATCACACGCTCCCCAAACCACCTTTACTTGAAGGGCACAGTCTACTATTTTCGCCATTCGATTCCGCAGGACATGCGGGAAACTTTGGGCCGCTCCGAAATCAGGATGTCCCTGCAGACAGGATACCTGGCCGAAGCAAGGCCGAAGGCCAGAATCTTGGCCTCCGGCGTGAAACGAATATTGACCAAAATGAAGAACGGTGAACTCCCCATGGATGATTTCGACCAGATAAAAGTGTTCATGAATGACTGGCTACGGCGTTTCCTGAAAGAAAACGAACATGCTGCCATTAACGATCTCACTCCACCCAGCCCACATACCCAGTATGTGCCGGGAGACACCGAAAGGATCATAGAAACACTCAAAGGCCTGATGGTGTCCAAGGACTATAACACCATGCGGGAATACACGATCATGGCGGCTGAAGACGGGGCTTTCGGCCCACCGGACTCGCTCCCCCTGTCCGATGAGTTCGCCCATGAATTCATCAAGACCCTCATCGCCTATTACAAAATCATCAGCCATCGGGCAGAAGGCGACTATAGCTTTGAAAATACCATCCTCCCACCTGAACCAGTCGCTCCGCAGCCGCCACAGGAAGCTAAGCCCCAAATCCTGCTCACAGAAGCCTTGAAGCGATATGAAGCAGATAAGAAGGCGGCCAAACGTTGGAGTGACGGAAGTGCCAAGGACATCATGTCCACCCTGAACAGCCTGACAGACATCCTCGGCAACATTCCGGTGGATGAAGTGGACCGACAGGCCGTCCGCCATGTACGGGATACTCTGCTCCAACTTCCCCGGTTCCGAAACAGCAAACGCTTTGAGGGCAAGACCATTGAAGAAATGGTTGCCCTTGAACCAGACAACACGGTTGCCGTCAGCACCGTGAACAACAACCTGACCAACATTTCATCGTTTTTGACGTGGTGCGAAGATGAGCAGCTAATCTCCCACAATCCTGCTCACCGCCTGAAAATCAAAGAAGAAAAGCCGGAAACGGAACACCGCTCACCTTACTCGGGCAAGGATTTGGAAAACATCTTCAATGCCCCCCAATACGTCGAAGACACATTCCTGCACCCGTCCGATTTCTGGTGTCCCATCCTTTCCCTTTTCACAGGCGCACGGCGTGAGGAGGTATGCCAACTCCACGTTGAAGATGTCCGGCAGGAAGACGGGCTGTGGGTCTTGGATATCAACAAGAAAAAGAACGTTCATGGGTTCGCCAACAAAAAGCTGAAGAACCCAAGTGCCAAACGACTTCTCCCGCTTCATCCGCTCCTCGTTGACACCCTCCGCTTCCCGGAATTTGCCAAACAACAGGCCACGAAAGGACACCTGCGGGTCTTCCCTGAACTCGTCAGAATCGACACAAACTACGGGCATAAGTTCGGCGAAAGATATAGCGATTTCAGAAAAAGCATTGAACTGGAGGAAGCTGAAGGGGTTAAAGATTTTCACAGCATACGGCACACGTTCTCCAACTTCTTCAAGCAGAAGAAATTGCAGGACGACCCATTTGAACAAACCTTTGGCCACAAGCTGAAAAGGATGTCGGCAGAAAGATACGGTGGCCGCTTCCCGGCATCCATGTGCTTCGAGGAGGTCATATCTCATCTCGACTATGGGGTTGACCTGTCCCACTTGGCAAAGTCTAAATACGTTCCCAAATAATCCTTTCTCATCAGCCGAAAGGCCTTCCCGCGTGTCGGCCCCAAGCCGACATGTGGGAAGGCGGTTCCATGGAGGTGGACAAATCACCTAGGTGATTTGTCCACCTCCATGGAACCTGTACCCCAAAAGGAAAACCCCGCCGAAGCGGGGTTCTATCAATGACTGCTGCCAAGGTAGGCATCGGACACGTCCCGCCGTCCGGCGGAATGTCCTGCGGTCACTTCGATTTCGTCGCGGGCTTCGGCATCGAGCCGGGGCCATTCTTCCCCTGCCGCGTTGTGGGCGGCTTGTTGAAAGGCTGCCACAGATTCATGCTGATTCGGTGGCTGGAAGCCCGTATGGTCAACGTACATGGTATGGAATCGTTCATGACGATTGCTATGCAATGTCCACCCGCTTTCCTTCTTCGTGAAGCCACACAACCCTGCCGCGTAAGACAGCTTTTCTTGCCACTTGTCCCCCATCCTGCTCGGCATGAGATTATGTATCCCCGGCCTAGCAGAATGACTGACGAATGGCATTGCTTTTTCCAATGCTTCTTGCTGCTGCCATGATAAGTTGTTCAACATTCTCGGTCTGCCGCCCTTCGTCCCATACTGTATACGGATATTACGGGCTTCACGATTCCAATCAGCAACAAGATCGATCTTGGCAGCTTCTTCCCGGCGTAATCCGAGTTCGTACTGTAATCTAATCTGTGCCGCTGCCCTTGGGCCGTATTGATATTTGACTTCATTTTCCAGCTTGTCGATTGCCCCTTGAACAAAGTCAGGGGCAACCGCCTTACTATTTGCATTGGCAATAGTTCCGCGCTTCACGCCGAACACATCATTAGTCGGATTGATGCCGTTGTTGCCATATGTTTCGCACAGGTGACGGGCTGAAGAGAACACTTCTGCTATGCGCCCGTCACCTACGCCGTTTTCTTTCATTTTGTCAGCCACTGCTGAAAAATGCTTGTTGGAAATCTTGGACCACTTGCGGACCCCAAATCCGGCTTCCTTCAGTCTTCTTGCGAAGACCTTTGCGTTCTGCCGTATTCTGTATTGTTTTGATCGTGGCCCGGACAGGGTTGCCCTGTTCGCGCCTAATACCAGACTGATGGATTTTGCCATGGATTTCTCCTTCAATAATAGTTCAGGGCAATGCCCTGGGACAAAGCAGGTCGGATCTTTCCCGTTATCGGGTAAATGACCTGCCTATGGCGCGAAAGTGCGCCACACAACAACCGATAGCGGAACAAATCAATGTCCGTTTCCCACTGAATGAGAAATTCAAGAATCCATTTAATAAGGGGTGTCACCGCACAGGCTCGTTCGTCCTGAGCATACAATGGTGACCATGGGGGAATTTAGACAACGGCAGATTTATAGATACCTGTCGTTTGTCCGATGGCGGGTGCTGCGTTTCAGCTGGTGTTTGGATGTGAAAGTTTGCTGTTTGGAAGTGAACAGCAAAGAAATGTTATATGTTTCGGCTCATTAGTGCCAGATTATGCGTTCATCAGTTTAGACTTTCGTCAAAACTTATGAACGCGCTTGAAGTGCGTTGAACCTCCTTTGGATTACTAAATTAACTTGTGTTATGCCTTAATCATACGATGCCAAAAGGCCTTAAGCAAGTTTTGAAAGGATATTTCTGCTTAAGCTCTCATATAATTCCGATTGGGCACACACAATCGTATCAAGCCCAAACATTTAGATAAGTAAATCAATTTTTGAGAACAAGGACAGTGATATCTGCATCGATAAGTTTAGGGACGAATTGCTAAATGGAGAACTAAGGTGGGGGCTGGACAGCCTCTTTTTTTAGAGTGCAGACTGACATAAGCTAGTACAGAAACTGAGGTAGGTCAGGGGATAATATAACCCAATAAGGAAACATTCGACTGCTGGCTGGAAATGTCCTGATCGGTATGAGAAATATCTTTTTATATTCTGAAAAAAGTTAATACTCTCTGCCGCCAGTTTTCTGGGGGAAGATTAAAATTAATACGACATATCTGATATTTTGCTCACAGTAAGCATTGTATAAAATCAAATATCAATTGTTTAAGGATACTGCCATGACAAAAAAAGTTCAGAATCAAATGCTAGCGAATATACAAATGAAAAAAATCGGTATGGGGCAACAGGTGGTTCTTGCTCTTTTTTTCGGTGTCCTATGTGGCCTCTTTTTCGGTGAACTCACTACATATATAAAATTCATCGGTGACATCTATGTTGGCCTGATTCAAATGATGGTACTACCATATATCATTATTTCTTTGATCGGCGGTATTGGCAAGTTGACAGTTCTTCAGGCCAAACAGATCGTCAAGTATGCGATCATCGTTCTCCTAATGATGTGGACCGTTGTCGGTACAATTCTTGTGTTGTTGCCTTTCGCTCTACCGGACCTTACCTCAGCTTCCTTTTACAGCTCTAGCCTGGTGGAACCGGCCAAAGAGTTTACACTTCTCAATATATATATTCCGAAGAATATTTTTGCTTCTTTAACCAACAATCAGATACCTGCAGTTGTTATTTTTTGCATAGCCATAGGCATATCTCTTATTTCAGTAAAAGAAAAACAGGAAGTATTTAAGCTATTTGACGTTATTTCCGAGGCTGTAATGCGTATCATCACGTTTGTGGTCAGATTGACCCCTGTCGGAGTATTCACCATGACCGCTGTTGCTGCTGGTACCATGGGATTCGAAGATTTAGGTCGATTGCAGGGGTATTTTATCCTGTATACGGTTGCAATTCTGATTATAGGCCTTTGGGTGCTACCGGGGCTAATCGTTAGCATGACACCCTTTAAGTATAGAGATATAATTACGATTGCTTGGTCGGCTATGGCCCTATCATTCGCCGCATCCAAGGTGTTGGTAGCACTGCCGTTAATCATCGAAAGCATCAAGAAGTTATTTGAAAAATATGAAATTGATGACCCCAATGCCGTCAAGATGTCCGAGATGTTAGTGCCCATCGCCTACCCGTTTCCGAATACAGGCAAATTATTGAGCCTGTTTTTTATCCCTTTCTCCGCCTGGTTTATCGGATCGAAGATACCCTTGGGTGACTATCCTGAATTTATGCTCAGCGGCCTGCTCAGTTATTTTGGCAACGTGACAGTAGCCGTGCCGTTCCTGCTTGATCTAATGCGGTTGCCGGCTGATATGTTCCAAATATTTTTATTGACCGGTATGTACTGCAGTCGCATGAGTGACGCTCTCGGAGCCATTGATATGTTCACGTTTGCAGTGCTTGTGACCTGCGCTTCAGTCGGTATTATGCGTATTCAGTGGCGGCGTGTTATCCTGATTCTGACTGGGGCGACCGTGATCATCCTTGTCTCCATTATCAGTGTGCGTACCTACCTTGAACACGTCTCCGAAGGGGCTTATGATAAAGACAAAGTGATTTCCTCAATGCAATTAATGAAAGACCTTGTCCCTATTTCCATGGCTAAAGCTACACCTAATCCTGTTTCCCTCAAAGCCGGACAATCCCGTCTTGAACGAATTAAAGAACGAGGTATCATCCGGATCGGTTACAATCCTGATCGACTTCCCTTTTCTTATACGAATGTGGCTGGCAGACTTGTAGGATTCGACATCGAAATGGCGCAGCACCTGGCACAGGAGTTGAGTGTAAGCATGGAACTGGTTCCCTTTACCTTTGAAACTCTCACTCAGCAATTAAGGGATGATCACTTTGATCTCGCCATGTCGGGTGTTTATGGCACCGTCAAACAATCCGAAGACGTTAGGCTATCGGATCCTTATATGTTCGCTACCATGGCGTTGGTAGTTCCGGACTATCGAGATGTGGATTTCACGAGACCCAAGGCGATGCATCGTTTGGAAAAAATACGTCTCGGTATCCATCGTAGTTTAGCTGGTGAAGCGATTGTTAAATCGACTATGGCTGACTATCCGAATGTCGAATTCGTTATTCTCGATAACTACCGGGATTTCTTTGAGCAAAAAAGTAACGGGGAGAGTCTTGACGCTCTGTATACTGGTGCAGAGAGCGGTTCTGCCTGGACACTTCTTTATCCCAATTATCAGATTATGACCCCGTGGGACGACAATTTTAAAGTGCCACTCGTTTATCCATTCAGTGATGATGACAATCAAATGGACGAATTTATTGATCATTGGGTTCTTCTAAAGCAGTATGACGGAACAGTCGATAGGGCATTCGAGTATTGGATCCTGGGAAAAGGTGGTGATAATCAAGAGCCGAGGTGGAGTGTCATCCGCAATGTTTTCGGGTGGATTTGACCTCCCCCCATTTATAGACCAATTCTACCCACGGCGAATTGCCTCCGCACATTTCCTCAAACAAAATAAAAGGCTTACAGTTTAAACTGTAAGCCTTTTTCATATTGAAATCACATTACAACGCCAAGCCGGCCCGATCTACCAGACTGCCCGACAAGTTCTATTGCCGGGGAGTCACTCCAACGTTGTCATTCATCGATAGTGCTTCACTATATCTATGGCGGCCTCATACAGCTTATTGAAGTGGTCGTAAGGCGCGGGAAGCTTACTATTCAACTGGCTGTTTACAGCGATGACAACTCCTGTCTCTGGATCGGCCCAAATAAGTTGGCCACCCCATCCACTATGTCCAAAGCCATACTTGTTACAAATCACAGACTTGTAATAACGGCTCTTGATATACGTCAATTCTGCCGGAACTGGCTGTCCATCGGACTTCGCTTTCTTCATGTCCGCAAGAGCCTGTTCTTTATCTTCGATGAGCAGCCGACCGTAGCGGGCAAAATCGACAGTTGAACACAACATGGATGCGCCAATAACAGGAATGCCATCAAAATCCGTTCCCATATACATCGTGTTTTGACCGCCCACACGGTGAAGTAGCTTGCGAACCAAATCATCCAAAGATTCACCCGTTGCAGCCGCTACAACCATTCCCAGAACGGTCGTATTGATCGTCGCGTAATTGGCAATTTTCCCTTTCCACTCATTTGACTGAGCACTGGGGGCAATGTCTATTTCCTGCACAAATTGTCTGATTGTTTCATTCTCATCGTTTCTTTGCAGTCCAATGACACGCTCATCGCGATTGAACATTATCAAAGCCTGAGGATCACCGGTATACGCTACCAACTCCGCCACATTGTGATTCACCGCCATAGAGGCCACGTCGCCCACCGTTCGCCCGCGAAAGCCGGGACCGATGTTTGGCACATACTTCTCAACGCTGTCTTCCAAGGACAGTTTTCCGTCCTTCAATGCCTGAGTCAAAAGGATATAGCCGATAGATTTTGTACTGGATTGATCTGAAAATGTGGTGGAGCGGTCTTTTCCGTTCTTATAGTGCTCCAACAAGACATCTCCATCACGAGTGATAGCAACTATCGCAGACACTGCGGGATGTGCAAGAACCCTCGCAACACTGGGAATTTCGTACAAATCATAATCAGCGGCCTGATAGTTCAACAGAAACTCATCCTGTGCATTTACTGCCATCAGGTTGGGCATGATGTGTTGCAGGTTCGCCAACCCGTCACCACGCAGGCCTTTCTGCCATGTATCAATGTTCAGGATTTTCGTCGGCGGTGATGACATTTTAGAGACCTCCGATTCTTCAACTGCAAATGCATTCGCGCACAACAAACAGGTGATGATGAATAAATACAGAATTTTTTTCATGTGATTTCCTTTCTCTTAACTTCAAATTTTCATATTTGAACAAAGATATCATAATTGCCACTTGGTGATAAGGGCCACAATAACAAACTGATGAAAATATTCCGAGTGACCTTTCAGCCATAACGTTTGAATTTTAAGAGTACGAGTGGTTCTATTTACCACAGCCTTCACCATCCTCCCTTGCTGAAGACGGGTCAAAATGTTAGGTCACTTATCAAACAGGAAGAACACGCTTAAAAGAAATATTCGAATAAAATCAATCTATTGCCGCTGCGCCGAAATCTGAAGAGTTCCGAGTCTTCTCTTCGGCACCATGTAAGTTCAAGGGTTGTAGCAAATAGCTACAACCCTTTTCTTTTTGTTTCGGAGCATCAACTAACTTCCTTCTTTGGATCGTACACTACCCTCGATAAATAATCGTGAAGAGAAACACCCAGAGTTGCATGTCGCCAGAAAAACAATACTCCTGCTACCACACCTTACGTACCCTGTGCAAAGCTCATGAATTTTGAGCCGATGGTTGGGAAATTGACCAATGATGATTAGGCCTTCATCATGCACAACTTCACCTGCTCCACCGCCCCCAATGTTTGCGCCCATCCACCATTAAGGCATAATCTCTTGCAATACCGTGACATTTTCCACCAAAAGAAGTCCCAACAGCTCACCGCCGACATCTCCCCGCGACGTCTCTGTTGAGCTCAACATGCAAAGGAACAATGAAAAGAACTCCCGGAAGCCATTGTTCCAGACCTTGATGCCCCTACGCTTAACTAACCGTTGCGCCTCACCAAAGGACTCGGCATATGGATCAATGTCGAAATCACAGGGCTTCCTTAAGATAGGAAGCCACCCAGCAATCATTTATTAAAAGACACTTAGCTCTACAACAAAAGAGCAATATTCGAAAAATCTCTTCGCACCCAACAACTTCAAAAAGGTTGCAGCTAATAGCTGCAACCTTTTTCTTCCTAATTCAGCAGAAGATTAAGCGGAGATAAAATCACTGAACCTTCGGGAAGGCACAATAGTTATATGCTCGTAGAACAACAGATATTGAGCAATTGTCAATATCTCGGCGCCATCTACACCTCGCACATCTTAATACCTACTCGTCGGCACTAATTTCTCTTGCTTCTTCATCTGTAATTGCATCGCTGAACTGCATCTCGTAAAGCTTGGCATACAAAGGACAGCTCTTGATGAGCTCATGATGATTGCCTAAGCCAACAATGTCCCCCTTTTGCATTACAACGATACGATCCGCATTAATAACCGTTGACAACCGATGCGCAATGACAACGCTGGTTCTCTCTTTCATAAGATTATCAAGAGCTTTCTGAACGATCCTCTCTGCCTGCGTATCCAAGGCACTTGTGGCTTCATCCAAAATAAGTAGGGCAGGATCTTTCAACAATGCACGGGCAATAGTAATACGCTGCTTCTGCCCACCAGACAATTTCACACCGCGTTCGCCACATTGAGTGTCATAACCATCGGGCAATTTCTCAATAAACTCATGTGCAAATGCAGACCTTGATGCATCGATTATCTGCTCTTCGGTTACACCTTTAGAGCCATACCCGATATTCTCACGAATGCTCATATTGAAAAGAATTGGTTCCTGGGAAACTATACCTATTGAGGTACGTAACGAACCAAGATCGATATCCTTAACCGGATCACCATTAAACGTAAGACTTCCGGTGTTCACATCATAGAATCGAGGGAGAAGATTAACTAATGTGGTTTTACCTGAACCACTAGGACCCACGAGAGCAATTCGCTCATTCTGCCTAATGGTCAACGACAACGCCTTGATAGCCGGCTCACCACCAGTAGGATAAGTAAAAACAACATCCTTTAATTCTATTTCCTTTAAAGGACGTTTGAACTCTATATGACCATTGGATTCAGGTCGTATTTCTTTTGAATCGAGCAGACCGAATACACGTTCAGCACTCGCCAGCGATTTCTGAATTGTCTTATTGGACTCGTTGATTTTCTTGATCGGTTCATAAAGCATAATCAAGGCTGTAACGAAGGAGAAAAAGGTACCAGGAGTAGAAACACCATCCATTACCTGTTTACCACCATACCAGAGCACACTGCTGACAGCTATGCCGCCAGCCAGTTCCATAATCCGACTAGAAAGTTCACTTGCAAGAATCTGCTTTTTCGACAGGGCAACGATATTGACGCTTTCTGCACGGAAACGCTTTGTTTCCTTTTCTTCTGTGCGAAACGCTTTAATAAGGCGAATTCCACTTAAGCTCTCTTGCACGAGAGAATTGATATCTGCTCCCTGAACACGAAGACTTCTCCCTAATTTTCGCAACCTCTTACCAAAATGAACAATCGGAATGGCACATGCTGGAAGTACAAAAACTGACACAGTAGCCAGTTTCCAATCTTGATAAAAGATCACTCCAAGCAATCCGAATATGGTAATAATTTCCCGAACGCCCATAACCAACGTGGGAACACTTTCACGAATACCATTAACATCACCTAGCACACGGGACATGAGCATTCCCACTTGACTCTCTTCAAAAAAGCGAAGCGGTAGACTGACAATCCGAGAAAACATCTCATTGCGGAGGCGGTACAAAACCAGAAGCCCCATCACATTCATGGTATATACTTGAATAAACCGAAAGATACTCTTGATGGTGATAACACCAAAAAAAGCAAGAGGAACAACAATTAGGGAAAGTGTGTCTTTTTCAACAAACACGTTATCCATCGCTGGCTTAACCAAATAGGCGGTAGCTGCGTTGGTGCTTGAAACGATAATCGCAGACAGCATGCCTATGACTATTTTCCACTTATGCGGCTTAAAATAATGAACGCAACGCTTAAGCAAATGTCGATTGCTAAAATGTTGAATATTACTGAGGTTATTAGTTGGCATATGTAGCCTCTTGTTCTGTTTTTGGGGCAGTATTAGGCAAGCCCCTTTTCGGGGAACCTTAGTACTTTATTGCAAAGCAATCAGCAACCAGTATTATTCCTTATAAAGTTAGGAAGCAAGGGCTCCTTCCTCACTCTCACACCTCTGGAGAAACCCATTTTTAACCTAGAACTGTATACTCTTTTTAGTCATCTACAGATACAGCAACAACGTGCAACAACGATAATATACGACGACTTTACAAACTAGGCATATGCTTCTAAAAAGTAGAAAAAATATGAACTGGAATGCCGAAGCTACCGGCTTATAGATACTGATACATATAATGCTGAATAGACAATCTCTTACGACCTTGAACGTACCCCCCCCTCGTGTGGCCTGACTCAATCAGAAGATTCAGTGTCAGCGATAAATGGCCTAACATAAATACAAAAAAAGTACGGACACAGCCTGGAGTAAGGAGCCGATAATATGAGGATCACAGAACGCCCACATGGCGGATCAGAAAAATACTGGCAAAACAGATGGATACAAGCACCTGTCGACACGGGCACGCTCAACCTTGAGAAATATCCCGGAAAATTTGCTGAAAAAATGGTCAAAATGAATGAAGAGCCTTTTCTGGACGCAGGTTGCGGGGTTGGACGACTTGTACTCCATTACCATGATCTGGGATTGAAGATTACTGGAATGGACTACATCAAGGAGGCTGTTAATAAAATCAAGAATCGCAGGCCAGATGTGGATGTCATGCAAGCCGATATCATGGATACCGGTTTCAACGACGCTCAATTTGGCGGAGTCATGGCATTCGGTTTGTACCACAGCCTGCCGAGCGGAATAGACAAAGCCCTCAGCGAAACATTCAGAATCCTTAAAAATGGTGGCACGCTTGTAAGCAGTGTCAGAGCCGACAACATTCAGAATCTGTATATCGACTTCATCGAAGCGAGAAAGCTCCCCGCCAAAGGAGAGCGCTGTTTCCACAAGGCCAATTATAGTGAAAAAGAATACCGCGAACTTTTAGAAGAAGCCGGCTTCATCGTAAAAGATATTCAGTTTGTCGAAAACTTTCCTTTTCTTTATAAATTTAAACTGTTTCGCCACAATGATCATAAAGAGTTTTCAGAACAGAAAGCACGCTCAGAGGGGTATCGCTTGTCTTGGACCGGACAGCGATTGCAGAACTTTCTGATGCATTTCTTTCCTCGACAGTTCTCCAACATAATGGTCGCATTCGCAACCAAGCCTAGCAATGAAGCCTCAGCAAATTCTGATCTAACTTAACCTGATGATACGAGAGCATCGTTTTGCGTAAAAAGCTCTTGCATCGACCTCCACAACAAGAAATCTAAAGCAGAAACCTCACCACTTAGGTGGCGAAGCCGTTTACATTACTATAATCCTAAACACGACAGAATAGCCCAAACTATACACTGCGACATTATCCACTTGCAAAAACGTTTCATTTTGGTTCATATCCTCCTATGCCTGCAATTAATCCTGCCATACTGACCAGTTTACTGTCTGATATTGATACTCTGCGCGACCTGTTGGACGGGCTGCCTATAGGCATGGCGGTGCTGGCACCGGACGGGACAGTGCTGCTAGTAAATCGCCTGTATGAAACCCTGACGGGGTTAGATCGAGAGCTGGCCGTTGGGCTGAAATGTCTGCATGCCCTGCGGTGTGACTATTGTATGGAAGGATGCCCGCAACTGAAGGGATGGGAAAATAAGAGCGGGCGTAAGACAGACGCTAACATTATCAGTCGATCAAGAGAAAAGATCTTTGTACGACTGACCATCAATCCTTTGATGGACAAAGAGGGAAAAGTGCTCGGCGTCCTCGAAACGGTCACACCAGGGGCACACCATATATTGGATGAAACCACAGGCAGTGCTTTTGGGTTCGGCGAACTCGTCGGCCGCAGTCCGCAAGTGCGGAAGATTTTCTCCATGACCCCCTCCATTGCCCAGACCGATTCGCCTGTACTCATCACGGGGGAAACTGGCACGGGCAAAGACATGCTGGCCGAAGAAATCCACAACGAATCTGACCGTGCGGACGGGCCGTTCATCAAAGTCAACTGTGGTGCGTTACCTGAGAATCTTCTGGAATCCGAGCTATTCGGGCATGTCAAAAACGCCCTGCCTGGAGCGGATCACGACAAGCCGGGCCGTTTACGCATGGCCCACGGCGGCACTCTCTTCATCTCTGAGATCAGTGACCTTCCCTACTCGCTCCAGACCAAAATCCTTTCTTATATGGATGATCATGTTGTCCATCCCGTGGGGTCGCCCAAAGGGATGCGTACGGATGTCCGAATC
>Ga0070729_10001227_pt1 | contig 41634 bp, 37 predicted proteins | sample tdDd472_FD_66725 | JGI IMG/M metagenome (GOLD analysis project Ga0070729, IMG submission 66725) | Marine sediment microbial communities from the Atlantic coast under amendment with organic carbon and nitrate - tdDd47.2 | ecosystem: Environmental > Aquatic > Marine > Coastal > Sediment | place...
TCGGCAGCCTACGAAGCGGCGTTCCGGGCGGTGCGCACCCATGGCGGCTTTGGCTTCGCGCAGGAATACCACGTCGAGCGCTACTTTCGCGAAAGCGTGCTGAACTTCATCGCGCCGGTCAGCGAGGAATTGATCCTCTCCTACGTGGCCGAGAAGGCACTGGGGATGCCCAAGTCCTACTGACCCTTCGCCCGTATCGCGATTCCGCCGGGTCGTGCCCACCCTCGAAGCTGACGACCTTCGAGGGTGGGGCGGCCAAGGCCCTTTTTCAGAACGCGTTCAACCCGGTCAGGTTTCGCCCGATTACCAGCTTCTGAATTTCGGTGGTGCCATCCGGGATCGGCATGACCTTCGCATTGCGGAAGTGCCGTTCAACGGGGAACTCCTTGGTGATGCCGTTGCCGCCGTGGATTTGCACCGCTTTGCCGGCGATTTCGACGGCCATCTCGGTCGCATACCATTTTGCCATCGAGGTCTGGGTGTCGCAGCGCACGCCCAGATCCAAGAGTTGCAGCCCGCGTTGGCACAAAAGCCGCCCGGCATCGAGATGTGTGGCCATGTCGGCCAGATAGCCCTGGATCAACTGGTGCCCGCCAATCGGTTTGCCATGCTGCTCGCGTTCCTGCGCATATTTGACCGCACATTCCAGCGCTGCCTGGGCGATGCCGATGCTGGTCAGGCCAACAAACACACGCGCGCTTTCAAACAGCTTCAAGGTCTGGAACAGACCGCCGCCGGAATTGCCCAGAACGTGGGCCTCCGTGGTTTCGGCCTGATCAAAGAACAATTCGCAGGTCGAGGCACCGACAAGCCCCATCTTGCGCAACTCGCGGCTTTCATAACCGCCGGTGTCGCGGTCGACGATGACCATGGAAATCCCGTCGTCCAGATTGCAGACCACAATGGCAAAGTCCGATTGCGCCCCATTGGAAATCCAGAGCTTCTGTCCGGTGACGAAAATCTTGCCCCCCCTGCGTTCTGCGCGGGTCTTGACCTCGCGCACGTTCGAGCCAACTTCCGGCTCGGAAATGCAGGTGGCGCAAATGCGTTCGCTACGCAGGAGTGGCTTCAGATAGGCCTCTTTTTGCGCCGCGTCGCCCAAAAGGTTGACCGCAAACACCGCGTGGCCCTGGATCAGCACCGCAATCGCCAGATCGGCCCAGATCCGGGCGAGTTCTTCGTAGAGGATGCCATAGGTCATGCGGTCGATCCCGGCGCCGCCGTCCTCTTCCGGAATCAGGCCGCTGATCAGCCCGAATTCCTCGACCTTGGCGAACAGGGATTTCAGCGTTTCCGCATCGGGCGGGTGGCCGAGGTTTTCGTATTTCTCGGCCAGCGGCGCGAATTCCGCCTCGGCCATCTTACGGAAGTTTTCCAGCAACATGCGTTGCTCGTCTGTATAGATTGCCTGAGCGGCGGCGATCACGTTTTCCATTGTTCTTTTCCTTGTCTCAGCGGCCCAGAATGGTGACGCAGGCGGCAGCTTCCTCGACGCCGTGCAGGCCGCCGCCGTTTTCGGCAATCGCGTTTTGCGCGCCTTCAACCTGGCGCGCGCCAGCTTCGCCGCGCAGCTGTGTGACCAGTTCGAAAACCTGGCCGATCCCGGTGGCCCCGACAGGGTGCCCCTTGGATTCCAGACCACCGGAGGGGTTTACCGGTATCCGTCCGCCGATACTGGTTTCTCCACGCAGGCTGGCCGGGCCACCCTCGCCAAATGCCACAAAGCCGAGGTTTTCGATCTGAATCACCTCGCCAACAGCGGTGGCGTCATGCACTTCGGCGACCGACATATCCTCGGGGCCGAGTCCGGCCTGTTCATAGGCCTGAAGCGCGGCAAGGCGGGTCAGGTGATTTTCAAAATCCTCCGGCGGACGGTCGGTGCCGGAGCGCAGGATCGCGGCCTTGACCTTGATCGCGCGGGCGGGATCGAGCCCCAGCCGCTTCAGCCCCTCACCGGTGCAAAGCACGGCGGCTGCCGCGCCGTCGGAGATCGGCGCGCACATCGGCAGGGTCAGCGGGTAGGTAATGGGCGGCGCGTGCAAAACCTGTTCGATGGTCATCGCATCGCGGTATTGCGCCAGTGGATTATGCGCCGAATGCGCGTGGTTCTTGGCCGAGACGGCGGCGAACTGTTCCTGCGTGGTGCCGAAGGTCTTCATGTGGAGCCGCGCGAAGCCTGCATAGACATCCATGAACACGCTATAGGGTTTGGGCGACTTCGACCCTTCGGGTTCCTCGACCCCTGCGCCCAGATCTGCCAGACGCTGCGCGACCTCTTCGCCGTTGCTGACGTCCCAGCCGCTGTCGAAGGCCGAGAACATCAGCGCGCGGTCGTCGGAATACATCTTTTCGGCGCCCACGGCCAGGCAACAATCGCCATTGCCGGCCTTGAGGAAATCCACCGCCAATTTGAACCCGGTCGAGGCGCTGGCGCAGGCGTTTTCGACATTGACTACCGGAATGCCCTGAATGCCCATCTCGCGCAGCGCGATTTCGCCCCGGATCATGTGCTGGCCTTCCATATGGCCCTGCACCGCGTTCGAGAAGAACGCGCCGTCGATGCGATCAGAGGTCAGCCCGGCGTCGGTCAGTGCGGCGGCGACGGCCTCGCCTGTCATGTCCTTGATGGATTTATCCCGGAATTTTCCGAACGGCGTCATCCCGACGCCAACAACGTAGATATCCTGCATCTTGCAGTCTCCCTGTTCAGTAGCCGCGAAACTGCGGTTTGCGCTTTTCATTGAAAGCCGCCAGCCCTTCGCGCATGTCCCAGGAACGCATATGCGCGCGCAGGTTCAGCATCTCTTCGGCCAGGGCGGCGGTTTCGTCCACGTTCAGCGACCGGTTCGCCACCTTCTTCATGCGGCGCAATACGGCGGGGCTCTTGTCCGCCAGCCGGTCGGTGAAAGCCTGTACGGCGTCGCGCAACTCTGCGTCCGGCACGACCTTGTTCACCAACCCCCAGTCCATCATGTCCTGGGCCGAAATGTTCTCGCCCGAGAATAACAGGAATTTCGCGCGGTTCAGCCCGACCCGCCGCGGCAGGATCGCCGCGCCCCCCGCGCCCGGAAAGACGCCGAAATTGGAGTGAGCATCACCCAGTTGCGCGCTTTCGGCGGCAAAGACCAGATCGCAGGCCATCACCATCTCGAGCCCTCCCGCCATGGCCAGCCCGTTTACGGCGGCGATCACTGGCTTGGGGCCGTGACGCATCAGCCCGAAGGTGTGTTCGACGAGATCGAGAAGGTCGGGTTCGCCGGGTTCGTGCTTGGCACCGGCGACCTCCTTGAGGTCCGCACCGGCGCAGAACGCCCGCCCGGATCCGGTCAGGACGATGGCGCGAACCGCGTTATCGGCAATCGCGGCTTCAAGCGCGTCCGCCATTTCCCGTAGCATCTGCATCGACATGGCGTTCAACTGGTCGGTCCGCTGGAAAGTGATCCATTCGGTTCCGGCCACACGTTCGACGGACAGGGTCTTTGGCGCTTCAGTCATGTTAACCTCCTGAAGAACAATAAGAATTTTCAATTCTGGCTTGCTTTTTCCGACGGATCGAGTTGCTATGGACGGGACCCGCACGCGGGAAAAACGAGACATGGAGCCCGATATGAGCACTGCACCCCTGGCCGACCTGAAAATCCTCAGCCTCGCCGAACAATTCCCGGGTCCCTATGCGACCATGCTGTTGTCGGACATGGGGGCCGAGGTGATCATGATCGAACGACCGGGTGTCGGCGATCCGGCCCGTCAGTTTCCGCCTCTGTTTAGGGCCCTGAACCGCGGCAAACGCAGCGTGGCGCTCGACTTGAAATCCGCCGATGGCCTCGCACAATTTCGCACCCTTGCGCAAACCGCCGATGTCATCGTTGAAGGGTTCCGCCCCGGAAAGCTCGCGGCGCTCGGTGCCGGGTTCGAGGACATCCGCAAGATCAATCCGAGCCTCGTTTACGTGTCGATTTCGGGATACGGGCAGGATGGACCTTATCGGGACAGGGCAGGGCACGATCTGAGCTATGAAGGGGTCGGTGGCCTGCTGGCCGATCAGGCGGATGCCGGGCAGGCCGGACCGCTGCCCACCGTCCCCCTGGCGGATATTGGCGCGGCGCTGTTTGCGGCCATCGCAATCCTGTCGGCGGTTGTCTCCAGTCAGCGCACGGGGCAGGGGCGTTACGTGGATGTCTCGATGTCGGACGCAGTGGTCTCCATGCTCACCGCCTTCCTCGTTCCGGCGGCCAATGGCACGCCGCTTGGCGAATTTATCGCCGAACCGGCCTATGGCGTTTTCACCTGCAAGGACGGCAAGCTGATGACGTTGTCTATCGCGCATGAGGACTGGTTCTGGACACCGTTCTGCGATGTGATCGGCAAGCCGGAGCTTGCTGGATTGAAAGGTCGCGAGCGTGTCGCCCGTAAGGACGCGCTGCGCGAAGAGATCGCGGCGGTGCTGGTCAGCAAGACGCGCGATGACTGGGGCGATCTGTTCGACCGCGCGGGCGTGCCCTGGGGCCCGCTCCATTCGCTCGTCGAAACGCTTGATGACCCGCATGTGCGTGCGCGCCAGCTGTTGCGCACTATGACGCAGGACGGCGGCAAGACCGAAACCTTCCTGGTCCAGCCGTTGAAGTTCGACGATTTTGACTCCGAGATTTCGGGCCTGCCTCCGGAGATCGGCGCCGACAATGACAGCGTCTTTGCGGGCGGCTCCGATTGACGGCCACCCCCCGCATTTGGCGCTAGCAGGCAAAGGAATACCCGCCATTCACCGGATAGGTCTGTCCGGTGATCCAGCTGGCCGCATCCGAGCAGAGAAACAGGATCATGCCGGCGGGGTCTTCCGGCTCGCCCAGCCGGCGGATCACATATTGCGACAGCGCCCGCTTCTCGGTCTCTGCATCGGGGATCAGATCGGCGACCGCCGGGGTTCTCGTGCCGCCCAGGGCGACGCAATTCGCGGTGATCCCGAACCGGCCACCGGCCTTTGCAATGGCGCGCATGAAACCTGCCGCCCCGGCCTTGGCACCGGAGTACACCGCCAGATGCGGCTCGCCCACGCGGCCCGCGTCCGAGATCACCGTCACGATACGTCCATAGCCGCCCTTGACCATCAGCGGCATGGCGTGGCGGGTGCAGTTCAGCACACCGTCAAAATTGGTGGCCATCCAGCGGCGCCATTCGGCGGGGTCCGATTCCCAGAACGGGACAAGATCATCAAGCCGCGACGTCGGACCGGCGTTGCCCGCGTTATTGACCAGAATATCCACGCTGCCGAAGGTTTCCTGTACCTTGGCAAAGGCCGCGCCGACCGCTTCGAAATCGGACACGTCAAAAGCGAGCGGGAGCGCCTTTGCGCCGGCGGTTTCCACCTCTGCGGCGACGCTTTCGGCGCGCTCGGCGTGGAAATCGTTGACCACAACGGCGCCCGCGCCGTGCTGGGCCAGATAAAGCGCGACCTGACGGCCCACACCTTGCCCGGCCCCGGTTACAAATGCGGTACGTCCCTTGATTGCGAGCAGTTCACTCATGTTCTTTCCCTATCCTATCCCAGCCATCTCTTGCGGCGCCGATAGTGCTTGATTTCACGATAGCTCTTGCGTTCGCCCGAGGCGGTGACACCGAGATAGAATTCCTTGATGTCCTCGTTATTGGCGAGCTTGTCGGCCGGGCCATCCATCACGATACGTCCGTTTTCCATCACATAGGCATAATCCGCGATCGACAGCGCCGCGGCGCTGTTCTGTTCGACCAGGAAGAAGGTCGTGCCTTCCGATTTGAGTTGCTTGAGCACCTCGTAGACATCCCGGATCATCATCGGGGCCAACCCCAGCGACGGCTCGTCGATGGCGATGATTTTGGGTTTTGCCATCATCGCCCGTCCGATCAGCAACAATTGCTGTTCGCCGCCGGACATGAAACCGGAGGTGCGGTTGCGCAGGTCGGCAAGGCGCGGCATCAGGGTATAGACATGATCCAGCCGGTTTTTCAGCTCGGCAGAGTTGGGCACCATGTGCCCGCCGACGATCAGGTTCTGCTCGGAGGTGAGGTGACGCAGCACGCGCCGGCCTTCCATCACGTGGATCAGACCGTTCTTCACCACATTCGACGCTTCCATGTTCTGAATCGCGGTGCCGTTCAGCATGATGGACCCCGCCGAAACGGTCCCGTCTTCGGATTTCAGGGTTCCGGAAATGGCCTTGAGTGTGGTGCTTTTTCCCGCGCCGTTGCCGCCGAGCAGCGCAACACACTGGCCTTCACGCACGGTCATGGATACGCCCTTGAGCGCCAGGATGACGTCGGAATAGGTCACTTCCACGTTGTTGAGTTCCAGCATGGTCATTCTGCCCGGGGCTAAGGATCAGGACGGGCGCCGCAATCGCGGCGCCCGGTTGCGTTCACCACTTCCGAACGTCGGGAACATCGACGCCGGTTGCTTCGATGGCGATCTTGCCATCCCTGACGGTGCCCACGTTCACCTTGAGACCTTTCAGAGGAAAGGGTGCTTCGGGGGTGAAGGTCAGGGTCGGCAGGAACCCGTGTGTTTCCTCGGTGGTGATAGGCCCGGCAAAGAGCGCCTCGCGCACCTTCTCGCCGGTCAGACCATCGGCACCGTACTCCTCGATCGCGTGCCCGATCACGGCCACGGTGTACAGACCTTGGGAAATGCCCATCGCGGTGACGACGTTCCACGGCGCTTCGAGGCCATAATCCGCAACCAGTGTTTCATAGAATTGCCGCGCGGGAGTATCCTGGTCGGCCGCAACGGCCATACCGTAGGCTTCGTAATCGCCTTCGAGCTGATCGAGCCCGCCAAGCGCACCGCCGGAGGCGGGCAGCCCGTTATGCGAGCTCATCATGATCGGGATGTCGGCGCCGTTTGCCTGCAACCCACGTTTCGCCGCAACCACGATCGAGGTGTTTGTCTGGATGACCAAAGCCTCGGCTCCGGCCCGCGCGACGCGGCGCATCTGCGCCGTCAGATCGGTCGGTTGCACTTCGGTATAGATGACCTCGACCAGGTCGAGTTCGTCCGGATGCTCCTCGGCATAAAGTTCGAGGCCCTTTGCCATGTCGACATAGGCAGGCGATGCTTCGGAGGCGAGGATTGCCACCTTGAGCGGTTCGTCTCCGCCCCGCTGTTCGCGCATCCAGCTCAGGAAGCCCGCGCTTTCGTGCGAATAGGTCGGACGCGGATTGAAAATCCAGGCATCGGGCTGCCAGGCATAGCCGTATGCGGCTGTCGCCATGAACATCGGGATCTTGTCTTCCGGCAGGCGTTCGGACAGGGCGGCAACGTCCGGTCCGCCAAGGCCGACAACAGCAATCGGGTCCAGTTCCGATTTGATCCCCGGCCAAAGGCTCGCGACCTGTGCCGCGTCATAGCGGGTTTCGTAGTTCTTGAAGTTCAGCGTTACGCCAAGTTCCTTGCCGCGGGTCCCGTTCCACCAAGTGAACACAGCCTCGCGTCCGCCAGCCAGAATGGGCATGATGTCAGCATAAGGACCGGAAAAATCCGAAAGCAGAGCCAGATTGTATGTCGTTTCCGCCTGCACCTTGAACGGCATGGCTGCCGTGACTGCTATGGCACCAGCTGCCAGCAGGCCGCGAAACCCAAGTCTTGTCTTGTAGGTCATTGTTATTCCTCCCAGGTTTAAAGCCGCCCTGTTCGTCAATAGGGGAACGGCCAGATTCGGTAAGATGATTTCAGGATATTCCAGCGGTGCATCAGCCCCTTGGGTTCAAGGATCATGAACAATGCGATCACGCCGCCGAGAATGACATTCATGCCGGCGAACACGATGTCGCCGCCCAGAAAGGACACCGAGTCAGCGATATTGGGGCCGACCGTCGCGATGATTTCCTGTATCAGGCGGATGATGAACACACCGACCAAAGCCCCCACGATCGATCCCATTCCGCCGACGATGATCATGGCCACGAAGAAGATCGAATTAAACAAGGTGAACTGATCCACGCCGACAAAGCGGATCAGATAGGCCCAGAGCGCCCCCCCCACGCCGGCATAGAACGCGCCGATCAGAAAGGCATTCGCCTTGGTGGCCGCAACGTTGATGCCCATGATGCCGGCTGCCACGTCATCGTCCCTGACGGCCACGAAGGCCCGGCCAAAGCGTGATCGCACGATCCCGAAAGCGCCGGCGATCATGATCGAAGCAACCACGAGATTCATGTAGAATTGCGCTGTTTCGCCGACAAAGCGCAGTCCGAAAAGTTCCGCAGGGGGAACAGTGATGCCGTTTGACCCACCCATCCAGGTCGATGGCAGGTTCAGGACCGCAAAGTGAAAGATGAACTGGGCCGCGATGGTTGTCAGAGCCAGGTAGAACCCCTTGATTCGTGCCGCAGTCAGGCCGAAGAGAAAGCCGAACAGCGCAGCCGAGAACCCGGCCAAGGGAATCGTCAGAAGGAACGTGAGGCCGGTTTTCGACGCCAGTATCGAGGCCGTATAGGCACCGACGCCCATGAATGCCGCTTGGCCGAGATTGATCTGGCCGGCATAACCGGTGCAAATCTGAAGCCCGACGGCGATGACGGCGCTGATCATCATCATGTTCAGTACGGCAATGATGCGCCCGCTCGCAAGATAGGGCGCCGCCAGCATGAGAACCATGAACAAGGCCAGTGCAATCGCTTGCCAACGCGTGCGGACGACGCGTCTGTCGGCGCGGTAGCTTGTGGGGAAAATGCCGGAAGGATCCATGAGTTACACCCGCTCGATCGTGCGCCAGCCGAACAGCCCGGTGGGCCGGATCAGCAGAATGGCAAGCATGATGATGTAGGGCACGACGCTGCCCAGAGAGCCGCCGATCATAGGATCGAGGTAGTTTGTGGTCAGACTCTGGGCGATGCCGATGATCACTCCCGCGAGGATCAGCCCGCCGATGGATTCCAACCCGGCAAAAAGCGCCACTGGCAGGGCCGCAAAGCCGATATCCGAGGCCAGGAAGGTCAGTGACTTTCCGCTGAGAAAGATCATTGCACCGATCGTCGACAGGATCGCCCCCAGAACCCAGGCGAATGCAATCGAGCCCTTTACAGAAATCCCCATCGAAGACGCCACGACGTGATCTTCCGCCACGGCGGTCATCCGCAGGCCGGAACGGGTCCGGTTGAAGAACCACGACAGGGCCACGGCAGCGACAATGGTGATGATCCCGCCGATCAGCAGGTTCATCGTGATCAACATGTCGCCCAGGAACAGGGGCTTGAGCGGAAAGATGATCGGAAAGGGCCGAACCGCAGGACCGAACAGCAGGAGCACGAGTCCGCGCAACAGGATCAACAGGCCGACCGTGACCATGACCATCGAAAAGACGGATTCACCGATCAGCTTCGTCAGGAAAACCCGCTCGATCGCATACCCTACAAGACCCGCCAGAACCAAAGACAGCGGTATCGACAGCCAGAGGCTGAGCCCCATCTGCATGGTCGTGTACCAGACGATAAACCCGCCGATGATCACAAGTTCGCCCTGGGCGAAATTGAAGACCTTGCTGGCGCGGTAAATCACCACAAAGCCCATGGCCACAAGCGAATAAAGCAGGCCGATCAAAGCTCCGGTTATGATGTCATTGATGAAATAGACCATTGTCACCGACCTCCTTTAAAGTGTGGACCGCCGACTGGCAGCCTTCGATGCGTGTTCTACATCTGATATGCGCACGGTGGCCTTGAGCACGCCCTGACGGCCATCCTGATAGGTCACGGCGATTTCAAGGTCAGCCTGATCATCACCGCCATAAATCGCTTCAACAAGTTTCGCATATCGCTCTTCCAGAAAGGTCCGCCGCAGTTTCCGGCTGCGGGTCAACTCTCCTTCGTCCGGGTCGAGTTCCTTTGGGAAGTTCGCAAACCGGGCCACGCGCGAACCCTCGGGCAAAAGCGCATTGATTCGCGCCACTTCGCCCTTGATGAGCTCGAGAATCTCGGGCTTTTGCGAGAGATCGGTATAGGTCGAGAAATTGATCTTGTTCTCTTCCGCCCAACGACCCAGAACTTCCATGTCGATATTGATCAGCGCGCTGACGAAGTCGCGGGCTTCGTCACCCAAGGTCATGAGATCCTTGATGAACGGGCTATAGCGCAGCCGCGTTTCGATGAACTGCGGCGGGTAGCTGTGCCCGTTTGCCAGACGACGCATGTCCTTGACACGGTCAAAAAACAAGAGCTCTCCGTCGTCGGTCATCGACACCGCGTCGCCGGTTTCATACCAGCCATCGTCGGTCAGCGCTTCCGCAGTCTTGTCGGGCTTGCCGTGATACCCGCCAAAACCCGAGCCGCCCCGCACAAGGAGTTCGCTTTCCGGTGACACCCGGAATTCCAGCGGCGCCCCGTAGGCCGGGTTGCTTTGCATCCAGCTGCCGCTTGTCTCAAGCTGATAGCTTTCGCCCACATGCGCCGTCAGAAGCCCGATTTCGGTGGCGCCATAGACGTTGCGCAATTTGACTCCCATCGCGTGGAACATGCGAAAGACGTCCGGCGCCATCAGGGCACCGCCGCTCAATGCATTTCTGGCTTTGCCGAGGCCAAGATTGTCGCGCAGGTGATGCAGAACCAACGCCTCGGCAAAGGGAAGTTGCAGGCGCGCGGCAAGGCTGGGCTCACGCCCTTCCAGCCGTTCGACATGAACGGCGCGACCGACCTTCATCCCCCAATTGTACATCGCGGTACGGATCTTGCCCGCACCCAGCATTCGGGCCTGCACGATGGAGGCAAGATTTTCCCACTGGCGCGGGCTGAACACCAAGGCGTCAACCGCCAGTTCACGGATGTTATCCAGCACTTCCTCGGGGCCTTCGGGAAAGTTCACGACCATCGGCCCGATCAGCCCGATCGACAAGCCGAAGATCTGTTCCGTCACCCAGGCCGGTGAAATATAGGTCAGGTATTCTGTGCCGGGCGCGATATCGATCGCGCCCATCACCCGCGAACAGTTGTCAAACAGATAGCGATGGCTGATGATGACGCCTTTGGGCTTTCCCGTGGTCCCGGACGTGTAGGAAAGCAGAGCCGTGTCCTCGGCGCGACCACGTTTGACATGCTCTTCAAACCGGGAGGGGTTATCGGTGTGTATTCGACGCCCTGCCTCGCTCACGCTTTCTAAGGAATGCAACAGCGGGTGGTCATAGCCCCAGAGGCCCGAACCATCCCAGTAAACGATAGCCAAGGCGCCCTGGAACCGGTCCGAGATCTCGATGCATTTATCGACCTGTTCCTGATCCTGCGCCAGAAATATCCGAGTCTGAGAATCTTCTGCTAGATAGAGAATTTCCTCAGCGGTCTGATCGGGGTAGACAGACAGGACGTTCCCGCCCAGTGACTGTACCGCGTATTCGGCCCAGAAATGCTCGGGCTCGTTCTCTCCGATCATCATCACGGAGTCGCCCACTTTCAGGCCTATGTCCTCCAGCCCGAGTGCCAGCGCTCGGACTTTGTCAAGCACATTGGCCCAAGTGAATTCGCGCCAGATACCAAGGCGCTTGTGGCGCTCGGCAAGCGCGTCGGGCTCCGAAAGCGCGCGGGCCAGCAAGACCTGGGGCAGGGTTTCGCTCTGCGTGACGGCCGGGTCGGAATAGACCATTGCTGTTCGTTGTTTGACCATTCCGCTACCCCAGATATGCTTTGATCACAGCCGGGTTTTTCTGGATCTCCTCGGGCGTGCCTTCGGCAATGACCCGCCCGAAATCCAGCACCACGATCCGGTCGGCAAGATCCATCACAACGCCCATGTCGTGCTCCACCAGAACCACCGGAATCTTGCGTGCTTCGCGCACATCGAGAATAAAGCGGGCGAGGTCTTCCTTCTCTTCCGAGTTCATGCCAGCCATCGGCTCGTCCATCAGCAGGATCGACGGTTCCTGCGCCAGCGCACGCCCCAGATCGACCCGCTTGCGCAACCCGTAGCCCAATGTGCCCACGGGCCTGCTCCGGATCGCCTCGATTTCCAAAAAATCAATGATTTCCTCTGCCACTTCGCGATGCTCCGACTCTTCGCGCATCACAGGACCAAACTGGAAAAAGGCCTGAATCACATTCGATTTCATCAGCATGTGACGACCGATCATGATGTTTTCCACCACGGTCTGCCCGGCGAAAAGATGGGTGCCCTGAAAGGTACGCGCCAGACCTCGTCGGGCGATCTGGTCGACACGCAGTCCCGTGACGTTCTTGCCGGACAGTTCGACACGTCCTTTCTGCGGACGATAAAACCCTGCGGTAACGTTCAGAAGAGATGTTTTCCCGGCACCGTTCGGGCCTATGATTGCCAGCAATTCGTCGTCATTCACGGTGATGCTCACATCGTCGAGCGCAGTCACACCGCCGAATTTCAATGTCGCGCCACGAACCGCCAGCGGCGCCAATCCCGAAGCTGTGATCATGACGAGATCCATGCCTGGTCTTGGCATGTTGTGCGGTCAATAACCGCGGCACGGTCTGCCACCCAATTGACGTCGAGGTCTCCCCGCATCAACGCTCCTCCCGGCGATCGTCCAAAAGTTTGCCTGGCATTTTCCGCCAGATCCCCGGCTAAAACTAACATATGTTAGAAAAATAAATCAACAACTGCCTCTCGTGACCTCGCAGAAATATTCAGGACCCAGAGTAGTCGGCGGAAAAACAGCACAGGCTGGTTTCGTCCTGGCACCAGACTGTCCCCGTGGCACCCTCGCGCCGGCAATTCAGCTGCATCTCGCAGGGGAGCGTCAACGAAGCGAGGCCCCGGAAGGAAAACCCATGAGAGGTCTCGTTCAAGGCATCTGCTGCAAGATTCAAAAGCAGCGTCGCCTGCAAGGGGCCATGCAAGACAAGCCCAGGATAGGCTTCGGCCTTGGTCGCGTAGATATGGTCATAGTGGATGCGATGTGCGTTGAACGTCAGCGCCGTATAGCGAAACAAAAGCACCGAATCGGGGGTAAGGCGCGATCTGAACGCCGTCGGGTCCGGCGCGACGGGCGTGCGCTTTTCAGATTGGGATCGGGTGATGTCCCGATAAACAATGGTCTGCATTCTTCCGAATGCACACCTTATTGCCATTCGAATACTCGTAATTTACGACAACAAAGACCAACGCTCCACTGCGGCCTTGCTTGGGCGTTATGTCCTTGATTGTCGAATGGCGAGTGACGGTTTGCCCGACCGCGAGCGGCGCGAAATGCGTGAGGTCGCCCCGGCCCAGATCCGGGCGGGGAGCGGGACAGGCGGCAGAAACCCGCCACGTTCGGCATGGCCATCCTCCGAGAGAGAGGAACCTGGCGCGGCGTCAAGCGTCAGACACCAATGGATCCCCAGCGGGACATCGCCCGCCCGTCCCAAAGATGCGCGCCGAACGTGACACGGAACCTGTCGATCAGGCCCGGCGTCAGGATGCCATCCCTAGTTTCGGTCCGTCCCAGCCAAGGCTTGAGCGTTTCAAGATCGACTTGTATCGCGGTCGTTCCTCAGAAAGACCGCGGCATACCCAGGATATGCTCGCCGACATAAGACAGGACCAGGTTGGTCGAGATCGGAGCCACCTGATACAGCCGCGCCTCGCGGAACTTGCGCTCGACGTCGTATTCGCGCGCGAAACCAAAGCCACCATGGGTCTGAATACAGGCATTTGCCGCTTCCCAACTGGCCTCGGACGCCAGAAGCTTGGCCATGTTCGCCTGGGCCCCGCAATCCTGCCCCGCATCAAAGCGCTTACAGGCCTCGAAACGCATCAGGTTGGCGGCCTCGACATTCACGAAGGCCCTGGCGATGGGAAACTGTACGCCCTGATTCTGCCCTATGGGCCGATCAAAAACGATACGCTCACCGGCATAGGCGCGGGCCTTGTCCACGAACCAATAGCCGTCGCCGATACATTCCGCCGCGATCAGCGTCCGCTCGGCGTTCAGACCGTCAAGGATATGATAGAAACCGCTCCCCTCGGTGCCAATCAGATTCTCGGCGGGGATTTCGAGGTTGTCGAAGAACACTTCGTTGGTCTCGTGGCCGGGCATGTTGGCGATGGGGCGGACCTCCATGCCATTGCCGATGGCCTCTTTCAGATCGACCATGAAGATGGACAGGCCCTGGGATTTCTTCTTGACCTCTTTCAGCGGCGTGGTGCGCGCCAGCAGGATCATCAGGTCCGAATGCTGGATACGGCTGATCCAGACCTTCTGACCGTTGATCACGTAACGGTCGCCTTTCTTGACCGCCGTGGTCTTGAGTTTGGTGGTGTCCGTTCCGGTCGTCGGTTCGGTCACGGCCATGGATTGCAGGCGCAGCTCGCCGCTGGCGATGCCGGGCAGATATTTCTGCTTCTGCTCGTCCGAGCCGTGCCGCAAAAGCGTGCCCATGTTGTACATTTGTCCGTGGAAATGACCGGCATTGGCGCCACAGCGGTTTGCCTCTTCCATGATGATCGAGGCTTCGGTCAGGCCAAGGCCAGAGCCGCCATATTCCTCGGGGATCATCGCCGCCAGCCAGCCTTCGCGGGTCAGCGCATCGACGAATTCTTCGGGATAGGTTTCATCCTCGCCGAAACTGCGATGATATTCCGGCGGGAACTGCGCGCAAAGCGCACGAAGTGCGTCGCGCAGATCGTTATGGGTGTCGGGGGCCGAGGTTTGCATCGTTCAAGCCGCTCCCGGACCGGAGGTTTCGAGGATTTCCTCTTCGGCGCGTTGCCACAATTCAAAGGAGATCGGGTTTTCGCTTTCCTCAAGGATATGACCGACCAGCCCGATGGCGCGCGCCATGACGCCAAATCCGCGCACGATCTTCCAGGGGAAACCGAATTCACAGCAGATCGCGCCAATCGCCCCAGTGGCGTTGATCGGCAGCATCTTGCCCGACTTTTCCTCGGCGACGGTCTGAATTTTCTGGATCAATTCGATGTATTCACCGGATTTGCCGTTCTCGGCTGCAATTTGGAACAGACGCGGCGCGCGCGGGTCGACCGGCTTGTGCACCGGATGGCCAAGCCCCGGAACGATGGCCTTTTTGGCGCGGAATTTCTCGACTGTTTCCAGCGCAATTGCATCCAGGTCAGCGCCGGTGCCCAGCCTGTCCTCGGGCAGTGCCTCGTAAAGCATCTTCGACGCGCCCTCCATCGAGCCGACAAACACCGTGCCCAACCCGCAGAGCCCGGCCGCGACAGCCGCCTGAAGCGATTCCGGCGCGCCCATATAGGTCATCCGCGCGGCCAGGGCCGAGGGGGTGATACCATGTTCAACCAGGGTGATGATGATGGCATTGAAGACACGGCTTTCCTCGGGCGTGGCCTTGCGACCCGTCAGTTGCAGAAAGGCCAGATCGCCCAGGTTCATGTGGCCGAGGATTTCGTTCGGCAAGTCGAGCCCGCGCACATTGATCTTGTCGGGGGTGCTCCAGCCGATGTTGGAACTGATTTTTTCCTTGCGCTTGCCCATTAGACTGGATCCCATGAAAAGACATCCGCCGAAACTTCGAGCGGTGTGAAGTGCGATTTGAGTGCGGGAATGGCGCGCTCGGCGATTTCGTCAGCGGTCCAGCCGTCGCCGGAGTGGACGGAGCGCACCGGACGGGGCTGGTTGAACAGGAATATCTCGTTCTTGCGAACGGCGAAGATCTGCCCACTGACGCCGTCGGCCCGATCAGACATCAGGAAACAAGCCATCGGCGCGACCTTGGCAGGTGTCATCTCTTTGATCTTGGCAACCCGCGCCTTCTGTTCGTCCGTGTCGGTCTTGATCGACGAGATCATCCGGCTCCAGGCAAAGGGCGCGATGCAATTCGAACGCACGTTCCACCGCTTGAGGTCGAGGGCCACCGATTTCGAGAAGGCGGCGATGCCCAGCTTTGCGGCGGAATAGTTCGCCTGTGCCAGATTGCCGATCAACCCCGAGGTCGAGGTCATGTGCACCAAAGCACCGCCCTCCTGTTCGCGGAAATAGTCGGCCGCCGCGCGGCTGGTATTGAAGGCGCCGTAAAGATGGACCTTCACCACCGCGTCGAAATCCTCGTAGGTCATCTTGTGAAAGAACCCGTCGCGCAGGATGCCGGCGTTGTTCACCACCGCGTCGATGCGGCCGAATTCCTTGACACCGGCCTCGATCATGGCGCGCGCGGCGTCGGGATCGGTGACGTTGCCGCCGTCGGCGATAGCGTCGCCCCCTGCGGCCTTGATCTCTTCGACGACTTTCTGTGCCGCGGTTTCGGTGTGGCCGGTGCCCTTCAGGGACGCGCCCAGATCATTGACCACCACGGCGGCGCCTTCGGAGGCCGCCATCAAGGCGATGTCACGCCCGATCCCTCCGCCGGCTCCGGTGACCAGAACCACCTTTCCTTCAAGTGCCTTCGCCATCTTCTTCCCTCCTCAACTTGCCTTGCGGTATTTGTCCAGGCCGCCGGTATGCATGACCCGGCCCATAAGCGGTGCACCAATGATCGCTTCCGCCTTGAGCGCAGCTGCAATCAGCTTGTCCAGATCGATGCCGGTTTCGATGCCCAACTCGTGACACAGGAACACCGCATCCTCGGTGCAGACATTTCCTGCGGCGCGGGCGTGGCCGTGGCCCGCGAAAGGACAGCCGCCGAGGCCGGCGACCGAGCTTTCGAACATGTCCACGCCCATTGACAGGGCAGCATGGAGATTGGCGATCCCAAGCCCCCGCGTGTCATGGATGTGCATCCCGATGCGCGCCTCGGGCGCCATTTCGCGCAGGGCGCCGATCATTCGTTTGACCGCCTCGGGGTTTCCCCATCCCATGGTGTCGGCGACCACAAGGATTGGCACGGGGATGTCCTCTTCTTCGCAAAGCTGAAGAATGAAGCGGAAATCGTCGAGGATGCGCTCTTGCGCGATGGGGCCTTCGAAGTTGCAGCCAAAGGCCGTCATCACATAGGCCGCGTCAACCGTAAATCCCTCTTCCTTGTAAAGACGGACCCAGTCGCGTTGTTTCTCCCGCATTTCCGCAGAGGAACAATTATTGTTCGATTGGGCGAATGCCTCGGATGGATAGAACAGCAGGCGCGGGTCGATATCGACCTCATGCGCCGTCAGGGCCTTGCGAAACCCTTTGTCGTTCAGCCACAGCGACGTGTAATTTACGCCTGGCTTGCGCTTGATACGCTGGAACAACTCACCTGTATCGGCCATCTGCGGAACGTATTTCGGGCTGACAAAGCTGCCGACCTGAATACGCTTCAGACCGGTTTCGCTAAGCATGTCGATCAGTTCGATCCGCTCTTCGATCGGATAGATCTTTTTTTCGATCTGAAATCCCTCGCGCGGGCCTTCTTCACGAAATTCTACGAATTTGGGAAAGTCACTCATTTCATCACTCCTCGGATGGCAGGATCTCGGCGATGACCTGGCCGCGATCGACCATGTCCCCATTCGAGATGGATATATTACTGGCGATCCCGGCTGCGGTCGCTCGGATCGAGATTTCAAGTTTCATGGATTCCATGACCGCAACCACGTCACCCTCTGCGACAGCCTGACCGTCGACGACCTTGATCTCGACAATCATTCCAGTCAGCGGAGAGGTCACGGCGCGATCCGCCGCGGCATCGCCGCCAGCAAAGGCAAGCGGGGCGGCCGGCCGGAAGACCAGGCGGCCTTCGGGCGTGTCCAGTTCGATCACGCCGTCGTGCAGACGTGCTTCGATCAGGTGGACGGTGTCGCCGTCACTCAGGCGCCAGCGGCCCGGCGTGATTTCACTTGCCGACAGTGTCAGCGCGTCGCCGTTTTCCGAAAGGACTGTGTATTTGGCGCCCAGTTTGACAGGTCCGATGCGCAATTCCTCTGACTCACTGTCTGATTCGGTGAGCGTCACACACTGCCCCGCTTCCATCGCATCGCCGCCCAGGCCAAGCCGCCAGCCGGTAAAGGAGTCACGGTTGGTCCAGGGATTGGCATCTGCATCACCACGCGACTTGGCCACGAAGAGAATGGCGGCGGCCGCTTTCCACAGCTCAGGGCGAACGAGGGGGGACGCCTGTGTCAGCTCGTCCAGCCTGTCGTCGATCCAACGCGTGTGAACCTGCATTCGTTCGAATTCGGCGTTCCGCGCCAGCGCCGTCAGAAAGGCGCGATTGGTCTCGACGCCTTCGACCGCGACATGGTCAAGCGCGGTGGCCAGACGCGCCAATGCGGTTTCCCGGTCCGGCGCGTGCACGATCAGCTTTGCGATCATCGGATCGTAATAGGGCGTGACCGCATCGCCCTCTTCGACACCGCTGTCGATGCGCAGACCTTCCGGCAGGCTCAGCGTGGTCAAGGTGCCGGTTGAGGGGGCGAATTGCATCGCCGGGTCTTCGGCGTAAAGCCGTGCCTCGACCGCGTGGCCGTTGATCTTCAGGTCATCCTGCACCAGGCCAAGGCCCGCGCCTTCGGCAATGCGAAGGTGCAGCGCAACCAGATCCAAGCCGGTGATCGCCTCGGTGACGGGGTGTTCCACCTGAATGCGGGGGTTCACTTCGAGGAAGAAGTAGTCATCGCCCGCGACCAGAAACTCCACCGTGCCCAGGCCGCGATAGTCGAGCGTTTCGCCCAGGCGCACCGCGTCATGCGCGATTTCGTCCAGAAGCGTGCGGGGCAGGCCCCAGGCCGGGGCTTCCTCGATGACCTTCTGGTGGCGGCGCTGCAGCGTGCAATCGCGTTCGAACAGGTGCACCACGTGCCCCTTGCCGTCACCGGCCATCTGGACTTCGACATGGCGTGCCTCGGGCAGGAAACGCTCCAGCAAAAGCCCTTCGGAGCCGAAGGTGGACTTTGCCTCGCGCAGCGCGCCTTCGATGTCCTCCACCAGCGTGGTCTCATCGGTGACCAGCCGCTGACCGCGCCCGCCGCCGCCGCCGACCGCCTTGAGTAGGACCGGCAGGCCCATTTGGCGCACTTCATCGGCAATCTGCCGGGGATCGGACCGCGCTCCTTCCGCTCCCGAAATCACCGGGACGCCAGCGGCTATGGCCGCCTCTTTGGCGCTGGCTTTGTCGCCGAAACGTTCAAGCGTCTCTGGCGTCGGCCCCATGAAGATCATGCCGGCGGCTTCGACCGCACGGGCGAAATCCGGGTTTTCGGCCAGAAAGCCGTAACCGGGATGGATCGCATCCGCGCCCACCGATTGCGCGGCGGCAATCACTGCGTCGATTTTCAGATAGCTCTCAGATGCAGGACCGGCGCCGATGCAGACCGACTTGCCGATATCGCGCACATGCAGAGCATTGGCGTCGGCTTCGGAATGTACGCCGACAGGGGTGATCCCGCTGGCCCGCGCGGTACGCGCGATCCGACAGGCAATTTCGCCGCGATTGGCGATAAGAAGCGTTTTGATTTTCATGACTCGCTCCTCACATCCTGAACACGCCGAAATTGGTTTCCACCTTGGGTCTGCGCGAAGTCACATCCAGCATCAGCGCCATGACGTCGCGGGTTTCACAAGGCTCGATCACGCTGTCGATCCAGAGGTTGGAGGCGAAATTGTAAGCCCCCTGGAAATCCTCGTATTCCTTGCGGATCGGGGCCTTGAAGGCCTCTTCGTCTTCGGGCGTCCAGCTTTTGCCATCGCGCTCGTTGATCTGCGCGCGGACCTGGGCCAGCACGCTGGCGGCCTGCTCGGGGCCCATAATGGCGGCCCGGCCGGTGGGCCAGGCGAACGTCGCGTCCGGCTGGAACGGGCGGCCCAGCATCGCCAGGTATCCCGCCCCGTAAGAACCGCCGGTGATGATCGTGAACTTTGGCACCCGGGCCGAAGACATGGCTGTGATCATCTTGGCGCCCGCCTTGGCGATGCCCATCTGCTCGACTTCGCGGCCCACCATGAAGCCGTTCACATCGGCCAGGAACAGCAGCGGAATGTCGCGCTGCACGCAAAGATTAATGAAATGCGTCGCCTTCAACGCGGCTTCGACGAAGAGCACGCCGGTATTAGCGAGAATGCCCACTTCGTGGCCGTGGATGCGACCCCAGCCGGTCATGATCGTGTCGCCATAAAGCGGCTTGAACTCGTGGAAATCGCTGTCATCCACAAGCCGCGCGACGATCTCGCGGTTGTCGGTTGGCACTTTGGGGTCGCGGCTGACAATGCCGTAGATTTCCTCGATCGGATAGGCGGGCGCGCGCGGCGCCTGCGGCGTCTTGCGCGGCAGGGGCTTTTCGCCCAGATGGCTGACGATCTCGCGCGTGATGGCCAGCGCATGGGCGTCATCCTCGACAAGATGGTCGGTCACACCCGACACTGATGAATGCATCTTGCCGCCGCCGAGTTCCTCGGCATCCACCTTCTCTCCGGTGGCGGCAAAGGTCAGTTCCGGCCCGCCAAGATACATGAAGCCCTGGCCACGCACGATCACTACTTCATCGCAGAGCGCCGGGATATAGGCACCGCCAGCGGTGCAAGGACCCATGACGACAGCGATCTGCGGCACGCCGTCACCGGACATGCCGATCTGTTGATGAAAGATCGAACCGAACTGGCCCTCATCGGGAAAGATGTTTTCCTGATCCGGCAGGAAGGCACCGCCGGAATCTACCAGCGTGATCACCGGAAGACGGTTTTTCCAGGCAATCTTCTGGGCGCGCACGTGCTTGCGTGAGGTCATGCCGAAATAGGTGCCGCCCTTCACAGTGGCGTCATTGGCGATGATCATGCACTGGCGACCCTCGATCACACCTATGCCGGTAATGATGCCTGCGCCCGGTGGTACGCCGTCGTATTTGTTCAACCCGGCAAGTTCTCCGAGCTCCAGAAACGGGGTGCCGGGGTCGATCAGCCGCTCGATCCGTTCCCGCGGCAGGATCTTGCCTTTGCCGACATGTCGTTCCCGCGCCTTTTCGGGGCCGCCGACGCGTTGCAGAAGCCGAAGCGCATGCAGCTCATCGACCTTTTCGCGATACCGCGCGTCGTTTTCCCGGAAGTCGTCAGATCCGGTATCGAGTAGGGATTTAAGTCTTGTCATGGCAGGTCAGGATACTCTCTGAGAACAAAGGCGACCTTGGCGGCGCCGGGTTTTTCAAAAGTGTCAGCAGCAACCAAGTGAACGTCGGCCTTAAAGACCAAAGCATCGCGCAGCCGCTGCTCGATCTTCTTTTTGAGGGCATCGTCATCGGCCGGATCGCGACCGGGGCCGCGTTCGACGATCACCTTCAGCGCGCCTTGCGTGGTATGGCCCTCGAAATCAGCCACGATGCGCATGACGCCGTTGGTGTCCGGCACCATTTCGGTGATCACGCTATTGATGGCCGACGGGAACACATTGGCCCCACGCACGATCAGCATGTCGTCGGTGCGACCGGTGCAACGAATCTTGGGGCCGGTCCGCCCACAGGAGCATTCGGTGTCGATAACTTCGATATAATCACCTGACCGGAACCGCACCAGCGGGCTGGCCTGACGACCAATCGCGGTGTAGATCATCTCGCCTTGGGCGCCTTTTCCCCAAGGGATGATTTCTCCGCTTTCGGGGTCGAGCAATTCGGTGATTATATAGTCCATGTTGACCATATGCATCCCCGACTGGGCATCGCATTCGGCCCAATAGGTCACACCCAGATCAGTGCCGCCCAGCATTTCAGTGCATTTCGCACCCCAGGCCGCTTCGATCTTGGCGCGAATTGCCGGGATGCCGCCGCCGGGCTCTCCGCCAACGACCACCTGTTCCACACCCAATTCACTGGCCTTGCATCCCAGCACTTCTGGCGCCTTTTCAGCCAGGTGAAGAACGAAGTTTGGCGCACCGACGATGCAGCGGGGGCGCGTGTCAGCGCAGGCGCGCAGCAGACGTTCCGCACCGCCGTCCGCCCCCACCGGCACATCGATCGTGCCCATGTACTGCAATCCCTGCATCACGGGGATGCCGCCGACAAAGCCCTTGGCCAGCGAAAACGCGTGCAACACCATATCGCCCGGCCGCACCCCGTTGGCGAAAAAGCAGCGCGCCGTCATCTCGTGCCACATCTCGGCGTCGGATTCGGTCAGAGCCACATACGAGGGGCTGCCGGTGGTGCCCGACGAGGCCTGCATCTGGATGATGTCCGACATTGGCGCCGCGCGGTGCTTGCCGAAGGGCGGTTCCGCAGCAAGGCTTTCGCGGATCTCGGTCTTGTAGGTGAAGGGCAGTTTCTGGAGATCTTCGATGGTGCGGATCTCGTCGAAATCGACACCCGCCACGGCGAACCTTTCCTGATAGAAGGTCGAGTTCGCCTTGAGATAGGCCATCTGCTCGCGCAGCCGCTCTTCCTGAATGCGGCGCACTTCGTCGAGCGGCATGCCCTCGATCTCGTGCCAGAAGCGATCATTCACCTTGCTGGCGGCGTCCTGCCGCCGGAAGCGCATTCCAAATTGCATGTTGTCCTCCCTTCCGGGCCGCGCGTTCAGTAGGAGCGCGGCAGGCCCATGACCTTTTCGCCGATAAAGCTAAGGCACAGCTCGCGGTTCACGGGTGCCGTCCGCAGCAGTCGCACCAGCGGGTACATTTCGTAAAGCCCCGTATCTTCGGTAAAGCCCGATCCGCCATGGGCCTGAAGCGCCGCGTCGACCGCTTCGATCCCGGCCTCTGCGGCGGCGTATTTGGCCATGTTCGAAGACGCACCGGCGGGCAGCTTGTTGTCGAATTCCCATGCCGCGCGGCGGGTCATCAGACTGGCCATTTCGACCGCTGTATGTGCCTTGGCCATTGGGTGCTGCACGCCTTGGTGCGCGCCAATGGGTTGGCCGAAGACATTGCGCTCGGAGGCATAGGCCACGCCCTTGTTCAACGCGAACCGTCCGATGCCGCAGCAGAGCGCACCTAGGATGATGCGCTCGGGGTTGAGGCTGTCGAACAGGATCGAGAACCCTTCATCGACCTCGCCGACCACGTCCTCGGGGCCCAGATCGACCTCGTCAAAGAACAGGGTCCACTGTTCCTCGGGCAGCGGGATCGAGATTTTCACCCGCTGCTTGTCGACGCCCTTTTTCTTCAGGTCGACGGCAAACAAGGTGAAGCCGTCGGTTTTGCGGCTGACTTCGTTATGCGGCTTGGTTCGCGCCACGACCAGGCAATAGTCCGAAACCTCGGCGCCAGTGATGAAGGTCTTTTCGCCCGACAGGCTGAACCGGTTGCCCCGGCGCTTGGCCAGCGTGGTGGCCTTCATCGTGTTCGACCCGGCGCCCGGTTCGGTGATCGCAAAACAGAACTGGATCTCGCCGCGACAGGCGGCCGGAAGCAGCTCTTTCTTGTGGAATTCGGTTCCGTGGCTGGCGAGGTGGGCCAGCGACATGGTCGGTCCGACCACCATCATCAGAAGCGGGATGCCGTGATTGGCGGTGCCCTCCATGAACAGGGCCATTTCGGTCATGCCAAGGCCGGCGCCGCCGTATTCTTCGGGCACCATGATCCCCAAGAAGCCATCATCGGCAATTTGCTGGAACATCTCCCTGGGGAATTCGTGCCTGCGGGCGTGATCCAGCCAATAGGCATTGTCGTATTTCTGCGCCAACTGTCCGCCGTAGTCGTAAATCTGGCGCTGTTCGTCGTTAAAAGTGAAATCCATAGTCTCGTCCTTAGGCCTTAAATTCGGGGGCGCGACGGTTCTCGAACGCGTCGAGTCCTTCGGCGACGTCATCGCCAGGCAGTGCGCGCACGGCGGCGTCACGCTCCAACCGCATTTGCTGGTCAATGCCGAGATCCGCGCCTTCCCGTGCCAGCCGCTTCATCTCGGCAATGCCACGACGCGAGCGGGTGGCGATCTTCTGGCAGTATTCCAGCGCGGCCTTATGCAGATCCGCATCCGGCACGATGTAATTCACAAGACCGGCCTCTTTGGCCTCGCCCGCTTCAAGCCAGCGGGCTGAGAACATCAGGTCAAGCGCCCGGCGCTGTCCCATCAACCGCGTGAGCCGTTGCGAGCCGCCCCAGCCGGGGATCAAACCGAATTGTGCGTGCTGATCGCCAAATTGGGCGGCTTCGGCCGCAAAGCACACATCGCATGCCAGCATCAGTTCGATCCCGCCGGCCAGACACAACCCCTGCACCGCCACGACAACAGGGAGGGAGGAGGTTTCGAGCGCGCGCAGGTTGTTCATGCCAAAGGCGATGAAATGGTCCAGCGCGGCGGGATCGTTCAGTTTGCCTTTCACTTCAGTCAGATCTGCACCGGTGCAAAAGTGCTTGCCTCGCGCCCGGATCAGGATCGACCGGATGTTCCGGTCGGCCTCGAACCTGACGCGCGCAGCAGAGATGCACTCGTGAACCTGCAGTGACAGGCAATTAAATTTCTCGGGGCGGGCCAGCTCGATGATGCCAACGTTGCCTTCGGTACTTACGGCGACTGGATCACTCATTTCGATGCTCCTTTCGCTTTCTTGTCGTACTGAAGCGCCATCCGCCCGACCTTCTCACGGGCGATCACAAGCTTCTGGATCTGCGCAGTGCCATCACCGATCTGCAGACCAAGCACATCGTTATAGCGCTGGTGGTGGGGCAGGTCGGTAGTGTAGCCGTAATGTCCGTGCAGGATCAGACACTGGTGCAGGATCTCACAAGCCGTCTTGGGCAGATACCATTTGCACATCGCCGCCTGCGAAGTGTGGGGCTGGCCGCGGTCGCGCAGGTCCAGCGTGTAGTAGCAAAGCTGACGCATCATGGTCAGCTGGGTTTCGGCCTCGGCCAGCGGGAAGCTGACGCCCTGGTATTGCACGATGGGCGCGCCGAATGCCTCGCGTTCCTGCACATAGGCCCAGGTTTCATCCACCGAGGCCTGCGCCGCGCCCAGGCATTCCAGCCCGATCAGCGCGCGGGAATAGTCGAACCCGGCCATGATCGTGCCAAAGGCACGGTCCTGTTCGGCCATCATGTTTTCGGCCGGCACAAAAACGTCGTCGAAAAACACTGAACCGCGCCCGACAGGCTTGGTGCCGATATCGTCAAAATGCGTGCGCTTGATGCCGTCCTGATTGAGATCGACGAAAAAGGCGCTGACGCCGCGTGCGCCGCCGTCAGGGTCGCCGGTGCGTGCAAAGACCACCGCCGCATCGGCCTGGCTGGCAAAGCTCATGGACGTCTTTTCGCCATTCAGCCGCCAGCCGTTGCCGGATTTCTCGGCCTTCAGGATCAGGTTCGCCGCATCCGATCCGCCGCGCGGCTCTGTCAGACCCAGGCCGATGACGGCGTCACCCGAAATAACCCTGGGCACCCATTCCGAAGCGATGTCCCTGGAGGCGTGCTTGGCCACCATACCCCCCATAAGAGAGCCCAGAAGCTGTACGTAACTTGCGTTGAAATCGGCATAGGCGATTTCTTCAACGATCAGCCCCGACGTGACAGAGCTTTCACCCAGTCCGCCGAATTCTTCGGGCAGATCGGCCCCGATCAGGCCCAGTGCGCCCATCTCCTTGATCAGCGCACGATCGAAGGTATGGCCGCTTGCGCGCTCCTGATAAGTGGGCGCAAGTTTTTCCGTGGCGAAACGCTTCGCGGTTTCGCGAAACGCCTTCTGATCGTCTGTTGGCTGGAATTGCATCGGTGCTCCTCCCAATGACCGAAAATTATCTTTCCAAAAATCTAACAAATGTTAGAATACAGATCAAGCGTAGTTTTGAGGAGGACGCCCAAAATGGAAAATAAGCCAACAGAGAGCTTCGGAACCATGCTCTCGCCCATCCGCGCAGGCGAGCATATATTGCGAAATCGTGTCATCATGGGGTCGATGCACACGCGGCTGGAAACCGAGCCTGACGGCATTGCCAAACAGATCGCGTTTTACGCTGAGCGGGCGCGGGGGGAGGCGGCGATTCTGGTCACCGGTGGGTTTTCCCCCAATGCCGAGGGCATATTCGATCCCGAAGGTCCGCGCATCGATGACCCTGAAGAGGCACGCGGCCTGCGCCCAATCTGCGAGGCGGTGCAGGCCGAAGGCAGCTTGCTCTGCGCGCAGCTTTTGCATGCCGGGCGCTATGCCAAGATCGAAGGCTGCGTGGCGCCAAGCCCGATCCGGGCGCCGATCAACCGTTTTGTTCCGCGCGAAATGACCGACGCTGACATCCGTCGCACCATCGAAGATTTCGCCAAAGCCGCCGCCAATGCGCAGGCCGCAGGTTTCGATGGCGTCGAAATCATGGGCTCCGAAGGATACCTTCTCAACGAATTCACCGTCACCCATACCAACAAACGCGAGGACGACTGGGGTGGAAGCGCCGAGAACCGCCATCGCTTCCCGGTCGAAATCGTGCGCGCGGTACGTGAACGCTGCGGGCCCGACTTTCTGATCATCTATCGGATCTCGGCGGCTGATCTGGTCGAGGGCGGCGCACCCGCCGAAGAAATTGCAGACCTGGCGCGCAAGATCGAGGCAGGGGGTGCGGATATTCTGAACACCGGCATCGGCTGGCACGAGGCACGCGTACCGACGATTGCCTATCCGGTTCCGCGCGGTGCCTGGCGCAAGGCGGCGAGCAACGTGAAAGCGGCGGTATCGATTCCGGTGGTCGCCTCGAACCGAATCAACACGCCCGAGCTTGCAGAGGATATCCTTGCCTCTGGCGATGCGGACATGATCTCGATGGCCCGGCCTTTTCTGGCTGACCCGCATTTCGTCAAGAAGGCGCACGAAGGCCGCGCCGACGAGATCAACACCTGTATTGCCTGCAATCAGGCCTGTCTGGACTTCATCTTTTCGGATCGGCCAGTCGGTTGTCTGGTCAACCCACGCGCCGGGCGTGAAACCGAATTTCGGGATACGCCGACAGAGTCACCCAAGAAAGTGGCCGTGGTCGGTGGCGGCGCCGCAGGCATGGCCACAGCCGCCGAGGCGGCGAGACTGGGCCACGACGTCACGCTTTTCGAAGCGCAAGACAAGCTGGGCGGTCAGTTGAATCTGGCACGCGCGGCACCGGGCAAGGACGAATTCGACGAAACCTTGCGGTATTACAGCGGCCAGATGCAAAAGCACGGCGTCAAGCTGCGCCTTGGGCAGCGGGCCGGGCTGGACGATCTGAACGGCTTTGACCATGTGGTCATCTCCACCGGGGTCACGCCGCGCATTCCCGACCTGCCCGGTATCGATCATCCCAGTGTCGCAACCTATGCCGAGATCCTGTCCGGCGCGCGCGTGGCGGGCGACTCCGTCGTGGTGATGGGGGCAGGGGGCATCGGCCATGACGTGGCCGAATTCCTGGTGACCGAACCGGCCGAGGCCCATAACCCCGACGCGTTCTGTGATACCTGGGGCGTGGACCCGACGTTTGCCACCTCGGGCGGTTTGGCGGGCGATCCGCTGGCCCCGAAATCATCGCGGCGCAAGGTTGTGATGCTGCAGCGAAAGGCGTCGAAACCGGGCGCCGGGCTTGGCGTTTCAACCGGCTGGATCCTGCGCAACGCTTTGCGCAAGCATGGGGTCGAGGCTCTTGGCGGCGTGGTCTACGACCGCATCGACGACGCCGGTCTCCATATCGTCATGGACGGAGAATCAAAGGTCATTGCCGCCGACACGATTGTGCTTTGCACCGGTCAGGAGCCGGAACGGGCCCTGGCGGAAGACCTCACCGCCCGCAACGTCACCGTCACGATGATCGGCGGGGCAAAGGAGGCCGCCGAACTCGATGCTCTGCGGGCTATTGATGAAGGGGTGCGTTTGGCGCAAAGTCTCTGAGGCTCCAGAGCGAGGGAGGATGCGATGCTGCCCGAGGTCATGCGCGCAGGGCGTGCCGATCTGTATTCGGTTTTTCGAACCCGTGTGCACGACTGCGCGGAGGCTCTGGCCGTGGAGGACGGAAGCAATCGGTTGACCTATGCCGAATTGCTGGAGCGTGTCGATCGACTGGCTTCCGTGTTTCTGGCCAGAAGCGTGGTACCGGGCGACAGGATCGCGATCCTGTCGCACAACCGAGCCGAATACCTGGAGGTTGAGCTGGCCGCAGCGGGAATCGGCGCCATCGTTGCCTGTCTGAACTGGCGGCTTGCGCCGGACGAGTTGCGGCATTGTGTCGAACTGGTCGAACCGGTTCTGGCAGTGGTCGAACCCGGACTTCGGGACGCGTATCGGGGGGTGGCCGCGACCCCCTGTCTGGAAATCGGGCCGGACCTGGAGTCAGCCCTGGCCGAGGCCCGGCCCGATGCGCGCGTCGGTACTTTGGTGGACGATCCCGAAGCCGGGCTGACGATCCTTTACACCTCCGGGACCACCGGCCTGCCCAAAGGCGCGCTTATCAGCCACCGCGCTCATATCGCGCGGTCCATGGTTTTTGCGGCGCAACTGGCGCTGGATCCCGGCGACGGGTTCATCGCCTGGGCGCCGATGTTCCACATGGCGTCCACCGATCATGCGCTTGCGACGCTCTTGCGGGGCGGGACAGTGGTGATGGTGGACGGGTTGCAGTCTGCGATCATCAACGCGGCGCTGTCGCGCCACAGGATTGGCTGGTTCGTGATGATGCCGGGTGCACTGGACGCCTTTATCGCAGAAAGGCGCGCCAACCCTCTGCCGGTGAAGGGGATCAAGGTTTGCGGCGCGATGGCTGATCTGGTTCCGCCGCATCAGATTGCGGAACTGACCGAACTTCTGGACACGCCTTATCTGAACTCCTTCGGGGCGACCGAAACCGGACTGCCCCCCGGAACCGCCAATCTGATCGCGCCCGGTGTGGTGCCCCAGACATTGTCCAAGCGGGTCAGCGCCTTTTGCGAGGTCCGGTTGGTCGGCCCGGAGGGCCGCGAGGTGCCGGTTGGAACGCCGGGCGAAATGGCGGTGCGGGGCCCGACCCTGTTTTCAGGATATTGGAACGCCGACGAAACCAATGCCCGCGACTTTCGCAATGGGTTCTTTCACATGGGCGATCTGTTCCGACGCAATCCCGATGGCACCATCGACTTCGTGGACCGGGCGAAATACCTGATCAAGACGGGTGGCGAAAATGTCTATCCCGCGGAAATCGAACGTGTGCTTCTGGCGCATCCGCGTGTGATCGATGCAGCGGTGGTGCGGGCTTTCGACGCGAAATGGGGCGAAAGCCCGGTGGCCTTTGTCGCATGCGATGTCGACGGGCCGGAGGCGCAAGAACTGATAGACCTGTGTCAGAAACATCTGGCCGGGTACAAGCGGCCGCGTGAAATCCGGTTCATTCGGTTCGAGGATTTTCCACGGTCGACTAGCGGCAAGGTCCAACGCCATGTGCTCGAAACCTGGGTCGCTGATGAAAAAGCGCGCACCCAATGATACACACGGCGAACAATGGCTGTGCGGCTGCGCTCAGAACACCTTGGAAGACTCCCTGGCGTTGGTATAAAAATAATATATTACAATGACCTGCGTGCGCAAATCACGAACCGCCATTGTCGCCTCTCCAGCCCGCGCGTAAGGTTTGTAAAAACAATCAGCTTTCTTTTCGTAACCATCTCTCCTAGGTCGGAATCATTCAGATTCCAAGCAAGAGGTGTACCGAACCATGACGAAAGTCGCGATTGTCTGTTACAGTGGATATGGCCACACGGAAGTGCAGGCCAAGGCCGTTGCCGAAGGCGCCAAAGGTGTCGCCGGCACCGAGATCGACCTGCTGAAACTGTCTGACGGCGGAGACCTTGACGACGCGGCCTGGGCGGCGCTCGATGCCGCCGATGCCATCGTCTATGGCAGCCCGACCTACATGGGCGGACCCGCCTGGCAGTTCAAGAAATTCGCCGATGCCAGCTCGAAGCCGTGGTTCACGCAGAACTGGAAGGACAAGATTGCCGGTGGGTTTACCACCTCGGCCACGGTCAATGGCGACAAATTCTCGACCATCCAGTATTTCATCACCCTGTCGCAGCAACACGGCCAGCTCTGGTGCGGCGTTGGCCTTATGCCGGCAAACACCAAGGCCGACGGCCCGGAAAAGCTGAACTGGACGGGCGGATATTCCGGCCTTCTGGCGATTGCCCCCTCTGACAGTGCCCCCGAGGAATACCCCACGGGCGGCGATCTGGATACGGCGCGTGCCTACGGCAAACGATTGGTGGACGTCGCAAACCGTTGGAACAGCTGATCCAGCTTTCCTATACCGCGTCCCGGCCGCCCGAATTTGTGGCGGCCGGTTCACATTTGTCAGCCCTACTCCTCAGCCTTTGCCCGGCGTCCGGTCATCCCGCGACGCCGGTCCGCCCGACCAACGCCATCAGGGTGCCGGTCATCGTGGCGACAAGCTTTTCATTCTCGCCCGTCAGTGCATAGGCGCGCGCCTCGCAGGTGGTCAGGGTTCTGCCCGGCTTCACCACGTCGGCGACAAATCGAAACTGCTCGCCATCCGCCGGGTTGAGCAGGTTGATTTTGAATTCCACTGTCAGCACTGCCGCTTCGGCAGGCATCAGCGAAAAGGCGGCATATCCGCACGCGCTGTCCAGCGCGGTGGATACGATTCCTGCGTGCAGGAAACCATGCTGCTGGGTCAGCGCGTCGCTGTGCGCCATCTCCAGAACGATATGGCCGGGTGACAGGTCGGCAATGCCGATCCCAAGCGTGTGCATCATATTCTGCAGATCGAAACTGTCGCGCACCCGCGCGTCAAAGTCAGGGTTTTTCGGCTCGAATTGCGCCATGGCGTGATTTTACTCCTTGCAGTCATCCATGATGACCAACCTTAGCCGGTCCTTGAGCCGTGCATCTTGTAACGAAGGGCCAAAAACGCGCGGGGCCGCCTGAGAGCGAAGTGCACCGGGCGGTTTGCCGGCGAAGGCCCGGCAGGACGCTGACATATGTGACTGATCGTAATACCCGGCATCCAGCGCCAGATTGCTCAACGGCCGGGTGTTGCACGCGAGGTCTCCAAGCAGCTGGCGAAAATGCCGGGTGGCGGCGAGCCGCCGCCTTGACACGCCGGTATCGGCCCGCGCCCGGCGACGTTCTGTCCGGTCGCTGAACGTCTGCGGCGGCGCGGCAAAGCTTAGCCCCCTTGCAAGATCATCGAGCGCGGCAACAAGCGACGGCAGGCCATCATCACCCTGCCGGACCCGCCCCAGTACCAGGGTCAGCGGCGCCAGCGCCTCGGTCCCGGGCAGACGCTCCGGTCGCGCCGACAGCCCCAGCCCGGCCACAATGCCGCAAAAGGACGATCGGCGACGAGTGAAGCCCGGACGGGGTGGCGCAAGCGACACACGCGCCCCTTCATCACCGTCATGGCATCGCGTCACCGAAAGGGTGAACAGGTCGGTGGCGAAACGCCCGCTATCGCGATTGCTTAACGCGCCAGTGTCGCGGAACACGAAAAGATGGTCGATCTGTGCCGCAGCATCCGCAGACGGCTCCAGCTCAAGATAGAGCGGCGCAGGCGTCAGGTCACTCGACGAAGGCATCCCGATGCTCGGCGACGAAATCGCGAAAGCGGCGCGCCGGGCGTCCAAGCACGTCGCTCACGGTGGTCTCGATGCCGGCAAGGTAGCCCTTGGGCGCGATGGAGGCCAGTTCGACCATGGCCGCGGCGACTTCGTCCTGCATCCCGCCCGCGACCATGGCCGCCTTGGCGTCATCGGGAGACAGGGGCGCACAGGTGATGGCGCGTCCGGTCACTTCGGACAAGACAGCGGCAACATCCTCGCCGGTCAGGGCCTCGGGGCCGGTCAGGCCATAGCCCTTGCCCGCGTGGCCCGCGCCGGTCAGCGCCTCGGCGGCGACATCCGCGATGTCGCGGGCGTCGATCCAGGCCACGGGGCCGCCCAGATCATCGTAGTACACCGCGTCCTTTGCAATGTTGACGGCCTGCCACAGCAGGTTCTGCATGAAATAGGTCGGCTGGACGAAGGTCCAGTCAAGGCCGCTTTGCTTCAACAGTTCCTGGGTTTCGGAATGCCACTTGCCGAAGGTCAGCCCCGCCTTGGGCGATGCGCCAAGCCCGGTGGCCAAAACGACATGGCGCACCCCCGCAGCCTTGGCTGCCTCAATCACGTTCGCCTTCCAATGGCGCATGTCCAGATGCGCAGGCGTGACCAGATAGATCTTGTCAGCCCCGTCACAGGCCTGCGCCAGCGCGGCGGGGTCTGTGAAATCCGCTGCGACCGCTTCGCATCCCTTGGCCTTGAGCGCGCCAACCTTTGCCGGGCCGCTGGTGACAGCGCGCACGGTTGCGCCCTTGGCCAGAAGCGTATCGACAAGAGGGGCACCGGTGGTGCCCGTGGCTCCGAATACAGTGATCATGGATTTTCCTTTTGCAGTTCAGCGATGGCATCCATCGTCTCGGGATTGCTCACCGCTGACAAATCACCCGGGTCTTCGCCCAGGAAGGCTGCGCGCACAATCCGGCGCATCGTTTTCATGCTGCGGGTCTTTGGCAGTGCCTCGACGAAATGAATTTCGCGCGGGCGGAAAGGTTTCGAGACGACCTCTCCCACCCGGTCCTTGAGCTGTTCGACGAGGGCGTCATCGGGTGACACACCCGGAGCCGCCACACAGACACAGACCACAGCCACGCCCTTGATATCGTCAGGCGCCGCGATGGCGGCGGCATCCACCACTTTTCCCGTTTCGGTCAGGGCCGCCTCGATCTCGGGCGGGCCGATGCGTTTGCCGGCGATGTTCAGCGTGTCGTCAGAGCGGCCAAGAATATACCATGTGCCGTCCGGATCCCGGCGCACCCAATCGCCGTGCCGCCACTTGCCTGGAAAGGTGGACCAGTAAGTTTCGACATACCGCTCTCGGTCGCCCCAGATGGCCGGGGTCAGGCCCATTGGCGGCTGGGTCACGACCAGTTCGCCGACCTCGCCCGGCGCGGCTTCGCTGCCGTCCTCGCGCAGCACTTTCGCCCCGACACCCAGTGCCTCAGCGGAGAATCCGCCGGGTTTGATCTCGTGCAGCACAGTCGAGGTCAGGATCGCACCGAAAAGCTCGGTTCCCCCGGCAATGTTCAGCGGCACCGCGCGACGCCGACAGATATGGTCGAATTGCCAGAGCCAGGCGTCATCGGTCCAGGGTTCACCCGTTGAGGCAACAATGCGCAGCGCCGACAGGTCATAGTCAGACAACGGCGCCGGATCCTGCGTCATGAACTGCCGCACCAGAGTGGGCGCCACGCCGAGGTGAGTCACCTCCATCTCGGAAGCAAGACGCAACAGCCGAAAAGGATCGTTTGGCATCGACGGCGCGCCCTCCGCCAGAACCAGCGTGGCGCCTGACAGCAGAACGGACAATAGGGTAAGCGGCCCCATCACCCAGCCCATGTCGGTCATCCAAAGGTGCCGGTCATCCTGTTTCATGTCGAGACACAGCAGGAAATCGGTCGTGGCCTTTGCCTGCACCCCCAAATGGGTATGCACGACGCCCTTGGGCCTGCCGGTCGTGCCCGAGGTATAGGCGATCAGGAAGACGTCTTCGGATTTGACGGGAACAGCCGAGAAATCCGGGCTCGCGGCGCCCATGGTTTCGGCCCAGTCGAGATCGCGGGCCGGATCGGCCACCGCACCCCCGAACCGTCGCAGGCTGACCACGGTGTGAACCGAAGGCACGTCGGTCAAAGCTTCGGCAAGCGCGGCTTCCATCCAGACCGGCTTGCCCCGTCGGGGTGTGGCATCCGCCGTCAGCACCGCCACGGCAGCGGCATCGTTCAGACGCGATACGATGGCGTGGGGCGCAAAGCCGGAAAACAGCGGCACCGCGATGGCGCCCAGCCGAGCGATTCCCAGAAGGGCGGCCTGAATTTCGGGGATCATCGGCATATAGATGCCCACCGCCTGACCTGGCTTTATACCGCGCGCGGCAAGGGCAGAAGCGACGCGGCCGGCTTCGGCGGCAAGTTCGGAGTAGGTCCAGTGGCGGCGGCTTCCGTCTTCGCCGACCCAGTCGACGGCAATTTTCTCGCCAAGACCTTCGGTAATACGGGAGTCGAGACAGGTTTCCGTCAGATTCAGAGTGGCTTCGACGGCCCATCTGATCGATTCAGGCCCGCTGGAAATATCTCGTAGTTCCGTGTGCGGGCGCTTGAACCGAATGTCAGCATGGTCGATGATCCGGCCCCAGAACCAGTCCGGCTCCTCATTGGCGCGGCGGGCGAGATCTTCGTAACTGTCAATGCCGCATTCCTTCAGGAATGCGGTTAGCGTGCTTGAACGCTGAATGTCATAGCCTGGCTGAAACATTCGTCACCTTTTTAAAAAAAAAGGCCGCACTATAAGCGCGGCCAGTCAGGGAGGTATCTCTTGGCACGGCTTGGAAGCAGCGCCCTGTGACAGGCGCTGCGACCAGCGGTTAACCGTGCATGGACAAGCCGCCCGAAACCGAAATAACCTGACCGGTGATGAACCCCGCGTCATCCGACGACAGGAAACAAATGATGCCAGGGTAATCTGTCGGTTGCGCCAGGCGCTTCATCGGAATGGCCCGCTTGAGACCTTCGGCAATCTTTTCGCCAGCTTCGCCCTGTGCAACCTGTGCGAACAGCGGTGTATCGGTCGGGCCGGGAGCGACAGCGTTCAATTGGATACCTTTGCGCGCCAGTTCCCGCGCCACGGTTTTGGTGAACGATATGATGCCGCCCTTGCAGGCCGAATATACAGCTTCACCGGATGAGCCGACACGACCGGCGTCGGACGCGATATTGACAACGCGGCCACCACCGTTCTTCACCATGCCCGGAAGCACCGCGTGATGCATGTTCAGCGGACCGTACAGATTGATGTCGATGACCTTTTTCCAGATATCCGCATCTGTATCGAGGAACGGTTTGATCACGTCCCAGCCGGCGTTGTTTACCAGCGTATCAATCGGACCTCCGGCTTCGAACTCGGCCACCGCCTTGTCGACCTGAGCGCGGTCGGTGATGTCTACCTTGAAGGCCTGCGCCTTTCCGCCTGCCTCGGTGATCAGTCGGACAGTTTCGTCCGCCCCATCCTTGTTCAGATCGAAAACGGCAACTTCAGCGCCCTCTTCGCCGAAACGTTCGCAAACCGCGCGGCCGATGCCGCTGCCACCGCCAGTCACGATGACCCGCTTTTCGTTCAACCCTCGCATAGGGAGGTCCTCCTTTTCCAATAAATCTTTGTAAAGAACTTGATTCGGGGCGTTCTTTACCCTATTCTAACACTTGTTAGATTTATTGCAATGGACAGCCTTGTGGCCCGCAAGTATCGACAAGGAATGGAACAAAAAACTGACTCAACCAGGACACTGAACGAAGACCTCAGCAAGTCAGAGAGGACACGTGAAGGCATTCTCTCAGCGGCCGCTCGACTGTTTCGATACGAAGGCTACTACGCGACTACGATGCGCGACATTGCCCAGGAATCCGGCATAGAAGCTGGAAGCATCTATTACCATTTTCAATCCAAAGACCAGATTCTGAGTGAGGTTCTGGATATTGGGGTGCGTCAACTGTACGAGAAGGTGAGTGAAATTGTCCGGTCGACGAAGGGAAATCCAGAGGATTTCCGCAAGACCTTCGCTTCGCTGATCGACACGCACCTGACTTTTCTATTGACCGACAGCGATTTCACCTCGGCCAATATCCGGAATTACCCAATGTTGTCGGATGAAACACGCGCTCCTCACCGTGAGTTGCGGGCCTCATACGCAGAGGCCTGGGGCAGTTTCCTGAATGAAGCAAGACGCAGCGGCCACCTTCGAAGTGATATATCAACTACTGTGATCCGCCAGTTCATCCTGAGTGCCATGAACTGGACTGTGGAATGGTATTATGTCGATAAGTATCCGGTGCACCTGCTCGCCGAACGCATGAGCAAGTTGGTACTCGACGGAATGTGTTTGCATCGCCGTGCTGATATAGAAGGCCTGATGCTGACTCCTGCCACACCCGTCAATGTCACGGATAACAACAGCAAGGCTTCGAAGACCCGCGCAGAGATCCTGCGGGCCGCAGCGCGCGCCATGAGGGACAATGGTTACAAGGCGACCACACTGAGAAAGATCGCGGAAGAAGCGGATATGAAGGCCGGCAGCGTCTACTACCATTTCAAATCCAAGGAAGCGATCGTGGACGAGGTACTGAACGCGGGGTTAAGCGATCTTCTAACCGGTGTCAGCGCAGCCGTTCGGAAATTCGACGCCCCGTGCGATCATCACACCAGAATAGCAACTGCAATCTGGGCGCATTTGGATTTTCTCTTCAAGGCGAGCGAGTTCACGTCAGCGAACATCAGAAGCTATGGGATGCTGCCCAACCACTTCCGGAAGAGGCACCGAGGCATTCGCCAGGAATATGGGAAACTCTGGGATACGATCCTCCGCGAAGCGCAGGAAGACGGTGCGATAAGGTCGGATATCAGAATCGTCCCCCTGCGCCAGGTGATGTTGGGTGCCTTGAACTGGACGGTGGAGTGGTTCGACCCGAACAAGGCAGGAGTGGAAGGATATCTATCACTGCATGAGTTCTCCTGTATGCTCATCAAGCTGTTGCTGGAAGGTATTTGCAACCGGGAGGCGACCCCGTCCACAGGACAAGACACGCCCTGAAAGCGGTTGCTTTGGTCAGACCAGAAGGAAGTGATACAGTCCTTCAGCAACCGCCTTTTCCCGTTCCGTCTGCCAGCTGAGCACGCTGACGCTCGCCATCCGCTTGCCCTTGCGTGTGACATTGGCACGCGCAAACAGCGGTCCCTTCACACCAGGTCGGAGGTAATCGACGGTCAGGTTAATCGGCTTGGCCGGAACGTCCGCGAAATCGGGCTGTACCGCTATGGCGGCTGTGGCTTCCATGAAACTCGCGATAATGCCGCCATGGTAGTACTCCATGATAGGGTTACCTATATGGCGGTCAGCAAAGGTCATTTCCGCTTTGGCATGGAGACCGTCTAGGCTTCGGACCTCAAAGTTGAGAAATCGGAAGAAAGGCACTCGGGATACGTGGGCATTGACAGTTTGCAAATCTATCACGAGGTTTTTCCTTTAGTCATCACTTCAAACAGACTGGTGTCACCACGCGTCAAAGCAAATGAGGCGGTTCCACGGGCTATTTCAGCATCCTCATGGCCGTCGAACCAGATGCCGCCAGAATTGAAGGCAATGTGGCGGGTCTTCCGAAAACAATGCGCGCGAACTATGACATCCGCGCGCGAACGGGCGGGGCGCAGGTAATCAACTCTTAGGTCAAGAGTTGCCATCGTGCTGACGCCTTCGATGGCCACAAAGTTCGCGAGTCCGAAAACACTGTCCAGAAGGGCCGTCAGAATACCACCATGAAGCAGAGTTTGATCCACATCGACGCAAAAGTCAGGATTAAACGGCATCCGAACCTGAACGCCTTCGGTCGCGACCTCTTCGATCTCAAGCGCCATATGCGTAATCAGACCCTTGCCGCGCGCATTCCACATCTGCGCGATTTGCTCCATCTTCTTTTTGGTGATGTCAGACATGCGACCTTCCTTTAACGCCCTGAGAAGCTGGGTTTTCGTTTTTCGATGAACGCAGCAACCGCCTCGTGGTGGTCTTCGGTCTGATGCATCAAGGCCTGATAGGCCGCCGCGGAATTCAGGAAATCCGGTAGATCCATCCGTTCGGCATTGCGCATCAGGCGTTTGGCGATCCGCACCGCGCGCGGCGGTTTCGCAGCGATGACAGCGGCCCGTTCGCGGGCCCGATCCATCAATTCTTCATGAGGTACTAGCTCTAGCACCATGCCAAGCTCCAGCGCTTCATTGGCCTCGACCATGCGCCCCGAGAAGGTCAGATCGGCGGCCTTCTGGTGGCCCAGACGACGCAACATGAACCAACTGCCTGCATCGCCCGGAATGATTCCGAGATTCAGAAACACCTCACCGAACTTTGCTTTCTCCGAGGCAATGCGCATATCGCACATCATGGTCAGATCGCAACCCGCGCCGACCGCCGGGCCGTTGACTGCGGCGATCGTCGGAACGTCCATGTTGTACAGCGCCTGCGGAAGACGCTGCACCCCGTCGACATAGCTCTGCGCTGCCGCTAGCGGTTCCTTGCGGAACACGCTGTCGGGATCGTTCATCTCCTTGATGTCGCCGCCGGCACAAAAGGCCGGGTCGGCGCCGGTCAGGATCATGACGCTGACTTGCGGGTCGGCCTGCACCTTGGCGAATGTTTCCAGAAGAGCGGCGATCATGTTGTTGCCGGTGACCGGGTTGCGACGCTCGGGATCGTTCAGCGTAACCGTGGCGATCCTGTCGGAGATCTCCAGAAGGACAGGTTGCTTACTCATTCTTTCCGTCTCCTCGTTCGCGTTTCTCGAACATTTCTGGATTGATCATGTCGCGGGCATCGTGGCCCATATGCAGAGTTTCCCCACCGTCAACATAGATATCTTCGCCGGTGATGAAATTCCCCAGATCGGACGCAAGGAAGATGATCGTCCCGGCGATATCCTCGGCCATACCCATCCGATTCAGGACCGAACGGTTCAGTTCTTTCCACCGTTCCGGCGGAATGGGATAGCGGCCAAGCGCTTCGGTCTTGATCGTTCCCGGCGCAACACAGTTCAGACGAATGCCGTATTCGCCCCATTCGGCGGCCAGCGTTTTCATCATGCCGGTCACGCCGGCACGGGCGGCAACGGTATGGGTAAAGCCGGTAAGCGCCGTGCGCGCTGAAATGGCGGTGACAAAGACGACCGATCCACCGTTGTCATACATGAAGTGATCGGCAGCGGCGCGGGTCATCTGCCACGATCCGATCAGGTTGTTGCGAATGACCGCCTCGAAGCCTTTGTTGGTGATGTCGCGGGCGGCAGCGATGTACTGGCCACCGGCATTGTTCACCAGAACATCCAGCCGCCCGTAATGGTCCTTGATCCGTCCCATCGCGGTTTCGATACTGTCCTCGTCGCGGGTATCGCCGGGCACGACAAACGCCTCACCCCCCGCCGCGCGGATCATTTCGGCGGTCTCTTCCAATGGCTCTTCGCGGCGTGCAAACAGCGCCAGCCTGGCCCCGCAAGAGGCCATCTCAAGCGCGGTCGCCCGGCCCATTCCAGACCCCGAGCCGGTGACAAGGGCCACCTGGCCCGCCATCAGATCCGACGCGTAACGCGGTGCTTTCTTTGCGCTCATGTTGTCCCCCTCAGTTCTTCAGAAGTTCGCCGGCGATGATCAGCTTGCGCACCTCCTGGGTGCCCGCGCCGACCTCAAGCACACGGCCGGTCCGGTAAAGCCGGTTCACTTCCGTATCGCGCATGTAGCCAGAGCCACCGTGAATCTGAACCGCCTTGTCCAGCACGAAGGACGTCACCTCGGCGGCCTTGAAGATCGCGGCGGCTGTCAGTTTGTGAATTTCGCCGCGTCCGCCTTCACCTTCTTCAAGGCCCTCGCACATGGCGACGGTCTTCAGGGAAAGGCTGCGCGCCGCCTCGATCCGCGTGTACATGTCGGCCAACATCGCCTGCACCATCTGGAAATTGGCAATCGGTTTGCCGAACTGCTGACGGGTCTTGGCATAGTCGATGGAAATTTCCAGCGCGCGCCGCGCGATTCCCATGGCATTGAAGCAGACGATGGCTCGTTCAAGGTCCAGCCCCGACATGGTCACCGCAACACCGCCATCCAGCTTGCCGACCAGGTTTTTCGCCGGTACGCGACAATCCTCGAACACCAACTCACCGGTGGGAGAGCCACGAAAGCCCATCTTGTTGAGCTTCTGCGCCACCTTGAAACCGGGTGTGTCGGTTTCCACGATGAAGGCGGAAATCCCCTTGGCGCCCTTTTCGGGCGAGGTCTTGGCATAGACCAGCACCAGATCCGCGATCGGACCATTGGTGATATAGATCTTGGTGCCGTTCAGGATGTAGGCGTCACCATCCTTCTTCGCGGTTGTCCGCATCGAGCCGAGGGCGTCGGATCCGGCGCCGGGTTCGGTCAGACCCAAGGCGCCCACCAGCTTACCCTTGCAAAGATCCGGCAAGTACTTGCGGCGCAGATCGTCATTGGCGTTACGGTAGATGTTGTTTACGCAAAGGTTGTCATGCGCGACCTGACTGAGCCCGATGGCAGCCGAAGCGCGTGACAATTCTTCGCTGATGATGCAGGCTGAGGTAAAATCGAGCCCGGCCCCCCCGAATTCAGGCGGCACGTTGAGGCCGAGATACCCCATCTCGCCCAGCTTGGGGAAAACCGATGGGGGCAGATCGTCGGTGTCGTCCATTTCCGCGTTCAGGTGGTGAAACTCGGACATGAAGAACTTACCGGCCTGATCGGCCAGCGCCTGCTGTTCGTCGGTCATGAAGTGGGTTGGCAGATCTATGTCGTTGCGCAGTTGCTTGTTCATGGTCTCGTCCTCCCTCAGGCGCGCAGCAGTTCTTCGGCGATGATGATCTTGCGGACTTCGCTGGTGCCCGCGCCGATCTCCAGAAGTTTGTTGGCGCGGAACAACCGATTGATCTCGGTGTCCTGCATGTAGCCGGAGCCGCCGTGGATGTGGCAGGCCTCGGTCACGGCCTTGTTGAACGCTTCACCTGCATAGAGGCAAGCCGCCGCGGTCAGTTTGTGAATTTCGCCGCGCCCCCCGGCGCCCTTGGGCAAGCCGACGCAGGCAGCCAGCGCACGATATCCAAAGGCGCGGGCGGTTTCGACCTCGGTGTAAATCTCGGCCAGTTTCGACTGCACCATTTGAAAACTTGAGATCGGCTTGCCGAATTGTTCGCGGATCTTGGCGTATTCCAGACCCAGCTCCAGAGCGCGTTCGGCCATGCCAACACAGACCGAAGCGACCATCGCCCGCTCCAGATCCAGCCCGCTCATCACCACCGAAACACCGCTGTTTTCGGCGCCCATCATGGCCGATGCCGGCACCCGGCAGTCCTCGAACACCAGCTCTCCGGTCGGCGAGCCGCGAAAGCCCATCTTGTCCAGTTTCTGCGCCACTTTGAACCCGGGGTTGTCAGTTTCCAGGATGAAGGCCGAAATGCCCTTGGCCCCTTTGGACTTGTCGGTCTTGGCATAAAGCAGGACCACATCGGCGATCGGCCCGTTGGTGATGTAAATCTTCGAGCCGTTGATGACGTAATCGTCGCCGTCGCGGCGGGCGGTGGTCGCCATCGACCCCAGCGCATCGGACCCCGCACCGGGTTCGGTCAATCCCAGCGCACCCACTAATTCTCCCGTGCACAGGCTGGGGGCGTACTTCTTCACCTGCTCTTCGGAACCGTTGCGCAGCAGGTTGTTCAGGCAAAGGTTGTCGTGTGCCCCGTGCGACAGCCCAACGGCCGGGTTCCATTTCGAGATCACTTCGGACACCAGCGCCTGAGTGAATTCGTTCTGACCCGATCCGCCAAACTCTTCGGGCGCGGTGATGCCCAAAAGGCCCAGTTCGCCCATCTGCTTGAACAGATCCTCGGGCCACCAGTCTTCTTCATCCATGCGCGCCTGAAGCGGGTGAAGCACCTCGCGCGACACCCGATCGACATGATCGACGATCTGGCGCTGTTCATCGGTCAGCGAATAGTTCGCCCTGATGGCGTCCAGATCGGCCATCCCCGTACTGTCCTGACTGTTCATGGTGTTCCTCCCGAGCAGAATGTCAGACTGAGCTATTGACCAAAATCAAACATATGTTAGAAAACTTTGCAAGACGCGCTTTTCGCGATCTGACGTTGTTGATTGCGACGACGGAGGATGCTCGGGAGGGGTTTGCGGCGCTTTTGGAGAAACGCGCGCCGAGATGGACGGGCAGATAGGGAGGGGGATATGACGGATCGAAAACTGCGCATCGGGTGCGCCTCCGGTTTTTGGGGGGATACGCCCGAAGCGATTGGTCAG
>Ga0070729_10001231_pt1 | contig 41532 bp, 34 predicted proteins | sample tdDd472_FD_66725 | JGI IMG/M metagenome (GOLD analysis project Ga0070729, IMG submission 66725) | Marine sediment microbial communities from the Atlantic coast under amendment with organic carbon and nitrate - tdDd47.2 | ecosystem: Environmental > Aquatic > Marine > Coastal > Sediment | place...
CCAAAACCGAAGTGATAATAATCACCGGACACGGCGATATGGACCTGGCCATCAAGGCACTGGGTCTCGACGCCACCGACTTCATCAACAAACCGATCCAGCAAAGCAACCTGGACTCAGCCCTCAAACGAGCCGAAGAGCGCATTGAACTGGCCCAAAGCATGGACAGCGGATACGAGGTCCGTACCCAGGGCGACATAGCAATCATCGAGATCAAAGGCTCAATCTCTTCCGGGTCGGAAAACCGGCTCCATGACGCCTTTACTTCGGCACGTACCGATTCCGAAAAGCTGATCCTTTCATTCTCGGACAATACGTCCATAAACGGTGCCGGGATTGCTCTGTTGACCCAGCTCCTGCTCGATTGCCGGAAGCACGGCACGCCTGTAGCGATGACAGGGCTTTCAGACAATTTCAACAATATCATCGGCATGGTCGGAATGAGCAAACTTGCCCAAATCCACGACACGGAAGAAGACGCTATAAATGCGGTCTGAACCGAATCAATCACAAACGAATAGAGCGGAGAGTCGAATGTTGAGAACACGCACCCTGTCCCTTTTCCTGATAGCCATACTGTGCGCCGCACCCGCTTTCGCGCAAGCTCCCAAACCGGGAGATATTCTGCCCGCCTTTACCATGGAAGCCCTGGCCGTGGGAAAAGATGCGGCGGCCCTTGGTTTAAAGGCCAACGGGCCATTCACTTTGGCCGACATCGATGCTCCTTACATAATGATCGAGATTATCGGAGTGTACTGCCCGATCTGCCACGAGCAGGCACCGTCGCTCACCAAGCTTTACAAGCGGCTGAAAAAGACCAAGCTGGACAAGAAGATCAAGATGCTCGGAATAGCTGCAGGCGGCACTCCCATGGAGGTCAAGTACATCCGCGATCGCGACTACATCTACCCCGTGGCACACGACACTGAGTTTGAGATCTACAATGCACTCTCCGAGCCCAAGACACCTTTCACAATGATTGTGGATAAGCAGGGCAAGGTCCTATATTCGCATCTCGGCATAATCCCGGACATCAACGCCTTCTACAAGGAAATTCAAGAACTGGTAAAATGAGCGGCCCCAGGACAGAAAACACCTCTCCCGGAGCAAGCCCGGACAGTTCAGCCGACGAACGTCAGCCATTGGCTCTCGACCGCCAGCTTTTCCATCTCAAGACGCTGTTCGAGGCGGCTCGTGACCTTTCGACGCCTGATAATCCTGCCGATATCCTTAAGGTATTTCTCCCGATTGCCATGGGCCCCCTCGGCCTGACATTCGGCTTCGGCGTGATGCTTCGCTCGGACGACATACATGTCGCATCTTTGGGTCTGGAAGCGTCGGTCAAAAAGAAATACGAACAGACCGGGACCGAACTCGTCAGCAAATTCTTCCCGGACAGGGAGATTGTTCTGACAACGCCCCGTCCTGTTGTCCTTGTGGGACATCATCTTTCCAGTGATCCGAACCTCCCGGTCGGAACCAACGCGGTAATTGCCATCCCCATCGACAAGTGTTCATACACCGTCCTGGGTTTTGGCCCGAAGATTTCGGACGAACCATATGGAGAAGATGAAATAGAGCTTCTTCAGGGACTGGCTTCCAACCTCTCGGCGGTCTTGAAAAAGGCCTGCGCCGAGGAACATATTCATGGTCTCAATGCGGATCTCCGGGAAAAGAACACGCAAATGAAAGAAGCTCTTGAGCTTGCAGAAAACGCACGCGAAGGACTCAATCGACACGCATTCCAACTTCAAACCCTGTACGAAACAACCCTGGAACTTTCGAGCATCACAGACCCGAAGGTCATCCTGAATACCTTCGCGCTAACGCTCATGGGTACATTCTCATACTCCTGCGGCTGGATAGTCCTCTACGGTCCGGGCGACGCAGATGTAGCCTATCGCGGTTCCGACCCGAACGGTCAGGTCAGCCTTACGTCCGACGAAGGACGCGAAAAGGTCCTGACTCGATTTGTGGAACTCAAGGACCGCATGCCTCACAGCAACCAATCGTACCTGTTGGAAGATAAAGAAGGCATATCCAACCTGCCCGCAAATGCAGATCTTGCCGTGCTCTTCTCGTTGGACCATGAGTGGCGCGGCGCAATCGGCCTCGGCGACTCTCTTTCCGACGCCTCCATGACCGAGGAAATGAAGCGATTGCTCCTGTCCCTGGTCGGAACCTTCACGGTCACCCTGGGGAATGCCAAACAGATTCAGCTCATTCGAAATTTGAACAAAGATCTGGCCGCCCGCAACATCGAACTACAAACGACCCTCGACCAGTTGACGTCCGCCAAGCAGGAAATCAACATCCAGACAGAGGCCAAGGAACGCATAATAGGACTGGTCCACGGCGAAGTGGCACGGGTCTGGCGCGCCTCTTGGCTGGATGTCGGCCTCATCATCCTGGCGGGTATAGTGCTCGGGGTACTCTTCAATCTTTCAAGTCCGAGCGGCATCAAACTCATTCCGCAGTCATTGCTGGAACCGGCCCCGGCCATGGTCGATGTATCCAAAGCAAATTACTGGACCCGTAACGATGATGTCGTGATCATTGATGCCCGCCCCGCTGAATTCTACAAGCAAGGGCACATCCCGAACGCGATGAACATCCCAAAGGATTTGTTCAACTTCATCTATTCAATGAAGCTGGCCAATCTTGATCCTGAAAAATTATTGTTGGTTTACGGGCGCACTATCAGCCGCCACTATGACTCGGACGTGGCACGGGAGCTTGAACTCATGGGCCATGAACACGTCATAGTCATTGACGGCGGACTCTCTGCCTGGGAAGACGCCGGATATGAGGTGGCCCAATGATAGCCCTCATCAGAAAAGCTCTCACTCATCCGTGGCTGGCTCTGGCATTTCGCCTGTATATCGGTGGATTGTTCGTCTATGCGGCCATGTATAAAATCAATTATGCAGCAGAGTTCAGCACTACCATAGCCTCGTATCGGCTTGTCCCGTACTGGGCGGTAAATACGCTGTCTATCATCATGCCATGGACGGAAATCATCTGCGGCGCGCTGCTCATCCTGGGCATCCGCGTCAAGTCCGCCGCCTCGATCATCGCAGTCCTGCTCTCGACCTTCACTGTCGCCATCATCATCAATCTTTTCCGCAATGCACCTATCAGTTGCGGCTGTTTCCACACCATAGAAGACCCCATCAGCTGGTGGACAGTGCTCCGCGATCTTTCGTGGGTCGCCATGACCATGCACGTCTATTATTTCGACTCGGTTCTTCAGACCGACCAACTGTTCCTCGGCAAATTGAAGAGGATAGAATCATGACCTATCGCCACATCCTGCCCTGCATACTGTTCCTGATCCTGACACTGGCCGCCTGCTCTCCGAGCAAGGACACCGTTGCCGGCAAATACACAGCCAAGGGTAACGACACCGAAGTTGTTCTCACGCTCAAGGAAAATGGCCGAGGCACTTGGAGTACGGACATGGACGAGATTTCGTTCAAGTGGTCCATTCGAAAAGGCGGCCAGCTATGGTTGCACACCAAGGAAGGCGGCGTGGTTCAGGGCGAATTGGTCGAAGGGCGTATTAAACTCACCCTGCCGGGCGTGGACGAACTCGTCTTTTCCCCACAATAGAATCACGGCGACATCGATCCGCATCCATACTGCACACCAGTCATCCTGATAAAAAAAGTTGATTATTAGTCATACATAATAGTAATTATAAAAGACTAATAATCAAAACGGTCTTTTTATCAGGCAAAATACAGGCATCACAATGAAGATTCAATTGGCGATCACACTCCTTGCCCTGGCCTTCCTGGCCGGTTGCGGCGGTAGCAGCGGGAAAACAGCTGCACCCACAACTGCATTTGTTTCCACTACGGATGCGACCTCAGCCTCGGCCCAGAACATGAACCCCGTCGGCCCCCTGGAACTCCAGGCCGCGGTCATGGCCTTTGCCGACACCACCAATTCGAGAATAGCACAAATTGCTGACCACATTGACAGGATAGGAACACCCCAAGCCAGACTCACGGCCGCCCGCATGCTGGTATTCGACATCTCCTCCAACGTGGAAATCGCAGCCGGCCCCTATCCGGGTATCGCCCTGCTGGACATGATCGTGGTCACTTCTCTGAGAAGAATGATATGGGAAAATTTCTGGGTTCCGGAAGTCTTCGGCGAAGAAGCCGAACCAGTCCTTAAAGCCTTCAAGATAATTGAAGAAGACATCTGGGAAATCGCATCCAGGGTCTTGACGCCTGAACAATTGGACGAATTGGCCAAGGTGATTCTCCAGTGGAGAAAAAAATACCCCAAGCAAACCTCCGTCAACTATGTACGCTTCGACAGCTTCGGCGACCTCGGCCTCAAGCCCTTCATGCGCCAGCTGACCGTCCCCGGCGGCTTATTTGCCAGCGTCAAGGAGGCGACCCTCGTCGCCCAGGACATGAAGGTCGCCATTGACCGCGCCTTCTATCTCATGTCCCGCATGCAGCTTGTCATCAGCTTTCAGGTCAAGCTCGCCTATATCGAAATGCTGTTCCAGCCAGAAGCCGACGGCATTATCGATACGACTAAAAGGATAACAGGATTGACCGAACGATATGCAGAGATTGCCGAAAAACTCCCGGACAGGGTCACCGAAGAAGCAACCAAAGTCATCAGCGTACTGTTCACCACCCTGGCACAGAATCGTGAAGATACTATCGCTTCCGTACTGACTAGCCTCACACAATGGCAGGATCAGACTATCGAGCATGTCATGACCACCGTTTCAGCGGAGCGAGAGGCAGCCATTGAGCAAGTATTGGTGGGTGTAGCCCAGCAGCAAACCGACATGTACAAGCAAATCGACAAAATGGTGGATCAAAGTGGCAACGAATTCGAGGATGCCCTCACACACGCCTTCATGCTTGGCGTGCTCCTCATTCTGGTCTTTTTCATAGCCCTGAGTATGTACAGGATTCTTGTGGTCAGGCCTTTGGAAAACCGACAGAGACCACAATAACAGCTATTTTACCGGGATAGCGAAAGCGAAAAGGCTACCGCCAGACTTGGACGGTTCCACCCATATGCTGCCACCGTGATGTTTTACGATCTCCTTGCAGATAGGCAGTCCCAATCCCGTGCCTTTGGGCTTGTCGGTCAAGGTATCGCCAAGCTGACGGAACTTGTCGAAGATAACATCCACTTCATCAGGCGGAACACCGATACCGGAGTCCTCCACCCGAACCACTAACTCGTCACCCTTTACAACGGCAGACAGGACCACAGATCCTTCCGCGGTGAATTTCACTGCATTGGAGAGCAGGTTGATGACCACCTGGATGAGGCGATCATGGTCTCCACCAACAAGCGGTAAATCCTGAGGGACTTTCTGCACGAGAGCGACCTTGGTGTCTGCAAACAGCACCTCGGTGGCGGCCAGGGAATGCGCCAGAACGTCATTCATGGATACATCTTCCATATGCCATTCGAAGTGCCCGGATTCGAGCTTAGAAAGATCGAGAACGTTGTTGATCAACTCGGTCAGCCGCTCACCCTCAGTAACGATCACGCCAGTATTGTCGTTTATGCGATCAAGCCTTCGACTGACATCATCGGGACACTTAGACCCTCCATCAAGAATCTGACCAAGCCGTTTTCTGGTGATCTTGGCAAATCCCAGAATGGAAGTCAGGGGCGTCCGCAGTTCATGAGAAACCATGGACAAAAAATTGGATTTCATCTGACTGAGACGTTCGGCTTCCTGCTTTGCCTCCCGCAGGGCGATGACAGCCTGTTTCCTGGGCGTGATGTCTTCGGCCATACCCTCGACATGCAGAGGATTCCCCTCTTCATCACGTATAAGCCGGGCTGATGAAGACAACCAGCCGACAGTGCCATCCTTGCGATAGTATTCAACCTCGAAACCGGAAGCCTTCCCCTTATTCTTGAGTCGCCTGAGGAATCGCTCCCTGTCCTCGAGACGCACGTAGACCTGCGTACCAAGATCAGAAACGCCTGCGATAAGCTCCTCTGGAGAATCATACCCGAAAAGCTTGGCCATCGAAGGATTTGCAGCGATGAGGCTCCCCTCCAAAGTGGACTGGAAAATGCCTTCAACCGCATTGTCGAAAATGGCCTTGTATTTTTCCTCGACCTTCTCTCGCTCGGCAATTTCGCTTTGCAATCGTTCATTGGCAATGCAGGATCGGCAGGCCTCGGCCAGCTTGAGATTGAGCGGAGTAAGGGACTTGAGGTCAGGGCGCGACAATCCTGGCGCACTCTTGATCAAAAGCAGAAGACCGAATCCGGGCAGCTCCATCAGGTAGTGTTTATACCCGTTGGTGCCACCGACAACTGGCAGCCCCGCTAAGAAGACTTGCAACTGCCCGGCGTCGAGACTTCCCGGCACCTGCTCAAGAGCGGTGCTGACCGCACTGTTGCGCTTCATGCGCTTCGGGATGGCATAAACCTGCTCAAAGGACGACAACCCGTCTTCATCTTCCACGCGCTCGAGAACAGCCCCGGCCAGGCAGTTCAACTTGCGCAGATAAGTGGACAGTCCCTCCCGGAGCATCTCACCAAAGTCCAGGCTGTTGCCAATGGACATGGCTATTTCATAATAGAGGCGCTCTCTCACGAAGGATTTCATTCACCCTCCAGAAAAGCCACGACCGACGTCTTGTTGTAAAATTCCAAGTAATCCTTACCGCTGTTGGCGATTTCGCCGATAGTGCATGCGCCTACAAATTCAAGGCCCGGAAGCGAGACAGCGTCAAGTTCAGCGAAGAATTCGTCTCCCAAAAACAGAGCGCGAGAAACACAATCAACGAAAAGGCCCAGACCGGGTTCAGCATGAGACGACAAATTTGTTTTGGCTCGTTCAAGGGCCCGTCCCGCCGCACGGATCAGGTCGTCAGGCTTGCCGTGCAGGATATCCACGAACGCACCTTCCGGCACCTCACCCACACAAACAAGATTCTGATCACCATCAATGGCAACGGGGTCACGCACCACAAGCTCGGAACCCATCTTTGCTATGCCGAAAGGATAGGCCTTGGCGATATCGAAAAAGGGCCGGGAAACAAAATGCGTCCCCGAATGAGCCTCCACCACGGACCTGTACACATCAAAGGCGGGACGCCAATCCAGGCTTTTGATGACATTGCGCTCCGACTCGGTGACCTTGTATGGACCACTGACCGTGGCCCAGCCGTGACTGACACCCACTCCGCTTTCCATGTCGAGCGCGGCCAGAATCGCTCCATCCTGCATAAGGCCATCATTGGTGATCAGACAGGGCTTCTGTTTGAGAGAAAGCGATCCTGCCCCCCCGCCTACATAGTTTACCTCCAATCCGAAGATCGCATACAAGGCGTCTATGAAGGCAGCGATGCGCTGGGAAAACCCGTCAACAAAGACCATGACAGTCTTGAACTCGTCATCGCCTCCGACTTTCTCGTCCAGGATAGCCTCGTAGTCGGCTTCCAAGTCGCTCATACCAGGTATGTAGTGGACCTCGGCCTCATGGTTCATGGCGACCACAACGCTTCCCCGAGACATCTGTCGGCCTCCGCTCAGAACCACGGGGAAAGTGCCACCAAAGATAGGAACAGGCACCTCTTTCAGGATCGGGTCCAATCTTTCCGGTGTGAAATCGTTGCCATCACACGACAGGACAAGAAGACTCCGTGCCTGCCCCGTTTCCAAGGCGGCATCCAAAGTTTCCCTGAGCGTACTGGGCGTTCCGCCCTTGTCGATAAAAACCTTCATTATCCGTCTCTTATCCCTCGTCTATTCCAATGCGCGCGGATCACCACAGTTCCAAACTACCAAATAATAGATTCGAATACCATAACAACCCTTATTATCTATCCTGCTCTTCAATCCAAGAATGTCGCACTACTATTGCTTACATACGATACAGACGACACCCTTGAGTCATTCCAATCAACCTGCAAATGTAGGAGTAATTCTCTTTCTCAACCCTGCGGAAGCGACAGCATATAATACTAATTACTATGGATAAGGAAGCGAAATTCAGCTATCCATATAATGAGCGAAGAAAAACCATCAACCGACAGAGGCGAACATGTTGTCTTTCCTTGACAAAATACCATACGCCACTCCCCGCCTTAGACGCATCGCCTTCTGGCTGATTACCACGTTTATCTCCTATACATTGATCGGCTTTTTCATCGTCCCGCCCATCGTCAAAGATGTTGTTACGACCATGCTTTCCGACAACCTGAATCGCCCATCTCACATAGAAGACGTTACCTTCAATCCGCTTAAGCTTCGCCTGGAGATACTCGGTCTCAAGGTGGACAAACTTGATGCAAAGGGTGAATTACTGGCCGTAGATTCTCTTGATATTTCTCCTGGAGTCTCCTCAATATGGGAATTTGCTCCGGTCATTTCTTATCTGCGCCTGAACAATTTCAGACTCGACATAACCTTCTTCGGTGACGGCAAATACTCCATTTCCGACCTCCTCGGACCGCCAAACAACAAGCAGGAGCCACAGACCGACGACGCGAAAAAAGCCGATGAATCCGGGGCCATTTTCCCATTCGCCCTGTACGGCTTCGAGGTGAACAATTCCACCATCATTTTCGATGACAAAGAACACGAAAAAAGACACGTCATCTCCGACATCTTCCTGCGCGTTCCATTCACATCAAGTTTTGAGGAATTGCAAAAAGAATTTACCCAGCCAAAATTCACCGCCGTAGTCAATGGCGACCCGGTGGAACTCAAGGGGCGCACCCTGCCCTTTGACGATTCATTGCGAACCGAGTTCGAGCTTGGCGCGGTCGACGTTGATCTCAACCAATACTGGAAATACGTCCCAATTGAGACACCACTTCAACTCGCCAAGGGTAGATTCACTTCCGCCATTTCACTCATATTCGAACGCCCCGATGCGCAGAGCCTCAATCTTTTCCTTGAAGGAGGCGGTACGCTGACCGATTTGGAACTGACTGCCCCGAAGGACGGCACGGTCCTCTCACTCAAGAAGCTCTCCTTCGAGATGGAGAAATTCTCTCTGGGCGACAAGGAACTGGTGCTCAAAAACGTCCTCATGGACCAACCATTTTTCAAGGTGGTCCGCCACGAAAACAATTCTATCAACTGGGCCAAATATTTCCCCGGCTCCGAAATGGCCGAGGCTGGCCCCAAGGTCAAGGCGACCGGACAGGATGAAGCTGGCCTGCTCATGGACATCCGCACCTTCGAGATCAAATCGGGATCGCTGGAATGGCACGACAGAGCTGTACCTGGCGGGTTTGAACAGACATTCTCCCACTTCGAATTCAAGGGCACCGAGATCAGCACCCACGGCGAAAGGCCCAGTGTCTTTGAAGCATCGATTGGTGAAAAAGGCTTTCTCACCCTCAAGGGCGTTGGCACCATGAAACCGGTGGGGGCCAAGGCCACCATAACGGCAAAGGGAGTCATTCTACCCAATTTCAAGCCGTATCTCGCGCAGTTGCAACCCATGCTCGTGGATTCTGGCGTGGTTGGCTTCTCCGCCGGAGTTGATTTCAAAATGGAGGGCGACACGCCCTACCTTTCAGTCAACGACGGAACCATCGACATCAAGAATCTCCAGATGCGCAAACCGGACGCCAAGGAGCCGAGTCTCGGCTTGACTTCCTTCGGCGTCACCGGTGCTGCCATGAACCTGAATGAAAAGACCATTGAGATCGCCGAGGTCAAACTCTCAAGCCCGATGATAAAACTCGTGAAGGAGAAAGACGGCAGAATAGACCTGGAACGCTTATTTGCCGGAGAACCAACGAAGATGCCTTCAAAGCCGGAGCAGACGGCAGTCAAGAAACCCAAAGGCAAACAATGGGTAGCGACAGTCACCGCCTTGCGTCTGGAGGAAGGTGCACTCGGATACCGGGATAATTCCCTGATGCATCCGGCCGACCTCGACTTCGACGGCCTCAAACTGAACATGGACAATGTCAGCACAAAGAAAGATGAATCCATGACGTATGAACTGTCCGCAGCATGGGGCGGGCGCGGAACGATGTCCGTGAAAGGCAAGGGCGTGCTCGACCCGATGTCGGCCAGTGGCCGTGCCAGACTCAACGGACTCGGCCTTCGCCCACTGGACGGGCACCTCGGTGAATTGACCGAACTTCTGTTTGCCAGCGGTTCGGTGTCGGCAAATCTCAAATACGCATTCAAGGGCGGCAAAAAACCAAAATTCACAGTCACCGGCAGCACGGCCCTGAACAAGGTGCAGTTCAAGGACACCCTCGGCGACGGCGAATTCGCCGGCATCGGCAAACTCGAACTGGCAGGCATCCGTTTCAAAAATGAGCCATACAGACTGAGTATCGCGGAAATCAATCTCGTCGAGCCGAAGGTGGCCATCGACTACGATGAAAACGGCCATTCCAACATCCGACGCGCCTTCCGCATCCCGGAACCTCCGCCTCTGCCTAAGGATGGTAAAAAGAAAGCCAAGAAGGAAAAGAAGAAGACCCCCGAACCGGAGCTGGCTGCAGAGGGACCCAAACCAAAACCAAAGGACAACTTTTTCAACACCCTTGATATCGGCAAGATCGTCCTGATCGACGGACAGATCCAGTTCAGAGACGCCAGCGTGAGCCCTGTATACTATACAAAGATCACCGACATCGATCTCGGGCTTATAGAAATTGACCAGTCTCCGACTGCGCGACCGAAGATGGATTTCAAAGCCAAGATCGGTCCGACACCCATGTCCATCACCGGCGTGTTCAACCCGGTCATCACCCCCATCTATTCCGACCTGGCCATCTCCGTGAACGGTGTCGAGTTGGTGCCGCTGTCGCCCTACACCATCGAATACCTGGCCTACCCGATAGAAAAGGGAAGACTCTATGCTGACGTCACCTTCAAGACCGAGGACTGGGAACTTAATGCAGACAACAAATTTTTCATCGAACAACTGGTGCTGGGCCCCAAGGATAAACGCCCGGGCGCACCAGACGTACCCATCAAGTTCGGCCTGTCCATCTTGCAGGACGGCAACGGCGACGTGGAGCTGAACCTACCCGTCCGCGGCAGATTGGATGACCCTGATTTTCGCATCGGCGGAATCGTTTTCAAAGCCATCGTGAGCATGATGTTCAAGGCTCTCGCCTCACCCTTCTCACTGATCGGCTCCATATTCGGCGGAAGTAGTGACGGCGATATGGATTTCGTGGTCTTCGAGCCAGGCAGGCATCACCTGGACCAGGCTGGCAAGCAGAAATTGGAAACCATAGTCCAAGCGCTCAAGAAAAGGGAAAAACTCAAGCTTGAGGTGGACGGCGTCATCGACCCTGTGGCCGACAGCAGCGGATTGCTTGAAGTTATATTCGAGGACAAACTCAAGCAACAGAAATACAACTCCCTCTCCCGCAAGGAGCGCGCCGAGACCTCAGTTGAAGCCATGGTCATCGCACCGGAGGAGTATGAGAAATACTTGTTCGAGGCATACAAGGAAGAACCGGATGAGGAAGGCATCAAGCCCACCACCTTGTTCATGACTGACAGGCAGCCTGACGAATTCATGGAGAAATTCCTGATCGACCGGATCAAGATCACCCATAACGAGCTCAATGACCTGTCCAGACGTCGTGCCACGTCGGTAAAGAACCATGTTATCGAAAAGGCGCCGGAACTGACAGAACGCGTCTTCCTGCTTGATCGACGCGAAGACAAAAAAGGCAAGACCGGAGTCCCGAAACACCGGGCCGACCTTGGCATCAAATAGGAGGACAATTTACATTCTAACCCACTATTCAGAACAATTGTATTCTGGCACTATTCGATCTGGTGGGTATTAATCATAATACACAACAAGGCAGCAAGAATGACCGCAATGAGAATCAAATATGGATTTGTAAAGGCCATGATGGCCCTTACCTTTCTAGCTGCCGTTCTTTTATGGGCTCCGACTCACTCTATGGCAGCGGAACAGCTCTCCCCGCTGACTCCAGTCACCCTTCAGCTCAAATGGTACCACCAGTTCCAGTTCGCGGGATATTACGCGGCCATTGAACGAGGCTACTATCGCGACGAAGGTCTGGTTGTAACACTCAAGGAAAGCCGACCCGGCATATCCGTGGTGGAAGAGGTTTCCCAAAAACGGGCGCAATTCGGCATTACGGATTCCGAAGCCCTCGTCGACTTCGCAAGAGGGAAACCCATTGTCGTACTCGGGGCCATCTTCCAGCATTCCCCGGCGACTCTACTCACCAGGACTGATGCCCGCATAAACAGCCCACGCGACCTGAGAAGAAAAAACGTCATGTACATTGGCCCATCTGTGGCCGAGATTCGCGCCATGATTATGATTGAAGGGGTCAACGACTCTGAATTCAAACAGCAGGCTCATACCTGGAATGTCGACGACCTCATCGAAGGCAGGACCGATGCCATGGCTGCCTATCTGACAAATGAGCCGTACCTGATGAGCCAAAAGGGTGTCCCCTCCAACGCCATGCGTCCGATACGCTATGGCATCGACTTTTATGGAGACTGCCTCATCACGTCCCGCCTCATGGCCCAATCCGACCCAGAACTGGTGGAACGCTTCATGCGGGCCAGCTTCAGGGGCTGGGAGTACGCCATGGCACATACGGAAGAAGTTGTGGCCATAATTCACTCGAAATACAATTCCAAGAAATCATATTCGCATCTCATGTTCGAAGCAGAAGCCATGCGGGAACTAATTCTGCCACGGCTCGTTCAAATCGGCAGCATGAACCCGAAAAGATGGAAACACATTGCCAATATCTTTTCCCAGGTCGGATTAGTGGACCAGAACCTTTCTCTTGAAGGGTTTATGTATGTGCCTGAAGACCAACGAACGCTTCAGTGGTTAAACCAATGGGCTCCATATCTGGCCATGCTTGGCGCCATCGTCGCTTTGAGCATACTTGTCCTGCTCCTATTCAACCGCAAACTGCAAAAGGGAATCGAAACCAGAACAGCGGAACTTGACCGCAACCGTAAAAGCCTTCGGCAGGTGCTCGATCTGGTCCCGAACATGGTCTATGCAAAAAACTCCGAGGGACGGTTCCTGCTCGTCAACCGAGCCGTAGCCGACTCACTAGACACCACTGTAAAAAAACTGACCGGCCAACTTCACATGGACGTCCACCCGGACAAGGAACAGGTCAAGAGAATGCTGGCCGACGATCAGATCGTGCTGGACACCAGAGTTCCAAAAGTCAGCCTGGAAGAGGCTTACACTCACGCAGATGGAAGCAAGCACTGGCACCAGACCACGCGGTTGCCTTACATTTCGGCCGACACTGAAGAACCAGCCGTGCTGGTACTCTCGGTGGATATCACCAGCCGCAGAGAGGCCGATGCAGCCCTCAAAAAGAGCGAGGAAGAACTGCGCAATCTGAACGAGGAGCTGGAAGAACGCGTCACCAATCGAACCCGTAATCTGGAAGAGGCCAAGACAGAACTGGAAGCATCCCTCGAAAAGCTCAAGCAAACGCAAGAGGACCTGATTCTGTCCGAAAAGCTGGCGGCCCTCGGCGGACTTGTGGCTGGCGTAGCTCATGAAATCAACACGCCACTCGGCATAGGCGTCACCGCCAGCTCCTTCCTTGAGGACAAGCTGACGGAACTGAACAAGAAATTCGAAACTGATGAACTCAAGAAATCCGACCTTGAGAAGTTCATCCGCACCGGCATGGAGTCTTCAAACAATATCCTGACCAACCTGAACAGGGCGGCGGAGCTGATCAAGAGTTTCAAGCAGGTGGCGGCAGATCAATCTTCAGAGATGCCACGCCAATTCAACCTGAAATTCTATGTGGACGAAGTCCTTATGAGCCTGCGACCGAAATACAAACGAACAAAGCTCACTATCCGAAACGATTGCCCGAGTATTGATATGTTCAGCTATCCCGGTGCGTTCATGCAGATCATCACCAACCTGCTGATCAACTCCCTGACGCACGCTTTCGCAGAAAACCACGAAGGAAACATCAACATCGGAGCCACAGTCCAGGACGGCGAACTGGTGTTCAGCTTCAGTGACGACGGCGCGGGCATTCCGCCTGAACTCATGGACAAGGTTTTCGAGCCATTCTATACTAGCAAACGAGGAAAAGGCGGCACCGGTCTCGGACTGCATATTGTATACAACACAGTGACCCAGACCTTAGATGGTACGATCCATTTCGACAGTGCACCGGGCAAGGGTACGAGCTACACCATCACCATGCCACTAGTCGAAAAAAAACCGACGTCGGTATAAGGACACATCATGGCGACTACGGACGACAGACTCCTTTTCGCAGCAGAGACCTCGGACAGCAGTCCCGATACACTCGAAGGCCATTCGTGGAAGTTGCTGGTGGTGGACGATGATGAATTCGTCCACAAGGTCACAAACATGGTGCTCCGGGACTACGAATTCGAAGGCCGAAACCTGACAATCATCTCGGCGTACACCGCAGAAGAAGGCAAGACCGCTCTCAAGGAAAACCCCGACATCGCCGTCATCCTGCTTGATGTGGTCATGGAAACACCCCAGGCCGGCCTTGATATGACAGCCTGGATTCGTGACGAGTTGGACAACAAGATGGTGCGGATAATCCTGCGAACAGGGCAGCCTGGCGAGGCCCCGGAGCAGGAAGTCATATTCAAGTACGATATCAACGACTACAAGGAGAAGGCGGAGCTGACTTCACAGAAGCTCTACACGACTGTCACCACCGCCATCCGCTCATACCGGGACCTGCATACTATTGAGCGCAATCGCATGGGGCTGCAACAGATTGTCCACGCCTCTCCATCAATTTTCAAAACTCAGTCGCTGGGAGATTTCACTTCCGGAGTGCTGACTCAGCTCTCGTCCACCATATGCATGGACGATGACACCCTCATGGCCCGGGCTTCGGGATTTGCTGCATCCAGAACTGACGGCGAATTCAGGGTAATTGCCTCCACAGGCAAGTTCGAAAAAACACGCGGGTTGCCTATCGGCGAAATCAATGACCAGGAAGCGGCCGCCTGCATCGAAAAAGCAGCGCAGGAAAAACAGAGCTTTTTTTCCAAAAACGCCTTCGTTGGTTACTACCGCACCGGCGGAGGGTCGGAGAGCATCATCTATTTGCGCGGGTCCGGCCCCATCTGTGAAGGAGACCAGAAGCTGATTGAGATTTTCTCATCCAATATATCGGTAGCTTTCGACAACATCGACCTGAATCAAATCATCAACGAAACCCAGAAGGAACTCCTCTTCACATTGGGCGAAGTGGTGGAAACCAGATCAAGCGAAACAGCCAACCACGTACGCAGAGTTGCAGAATATTCACAACTCCTGGCATTGAAAGTCGGCATGAACAAAGATGAAGCCGACCAGCTCAGAATGGCTTCACCCATGCATGATGTGGGCAAGATAGGCATCCCGGACGGGGTGCTCCTCAAGCCGGACAAGTTGACCCCTCCTGAATTCGAGACCATCAAGGATCATACACTCATCGGCTATGAAATCCTCAAGGGTTCGGATCGCGAAATCATGCAGACTGCAGCCACAGTAGCCCTGCAGCATCACGAACGGTGGGACGGAACAGGATACCCGTACGGGCTCAAGGGAGAGGAGATCGACATCGTGGGCCGCATCACCATGCTGGCCGACGTCTTTGACGCCCTGGGTTGCAAACGGGTCTACAAGCAAGCCTGGCTGGTCAGCGACATCCTGAACTTCCTGGAGGAGCAGCGCGGCAAGATGTTCGACCCCCAGCTGGTGGACCTGTTCATGGATAATCTGGATGATTTTCTGGCTATCAGAGAACGTTTCCCGGACGACAGCGAATCCTGATCAGCTCTTCATAAGACAGGCACCGTCTTCGGTTCGAAGATACTCGATCACATCTTCGAGTGGCAACGGTCTGCTGTAATAATACCCCTGCACCAACTCGCATCCGAACGAATCGAGCAGATCAAGCTGTTCCTTTGTCTCGACACCTTCCGCGACTACGCCAATCCCCAGGTTTCGAGCCATGAGAATGATCGTCTCGACGATCTGGGCATCAGATTGATCATCCGTGATATCACGAACGAATGACTGGTCTACCTTGATTACGTCGATGGGGAAGTTCTTCAGATAGTAGAGAGAAGAATACCCGGTACCAAAATCATCGATGGAGATGGATACCCCATGTTCAACCAAAAGGTTGAGCTTAGCTATGGAAGCCTCGATATTGGTCATAAGAGTGGATTCAGTGATCTCAAGTTCCAGTCTCGATGATGGCAGCCCGTTCTTTTCAAGGTTGGCAAGCACCATATCCACCAGATCCTCCTGCTCGAACTGCAGCGGCGAAAGGTTGACCGAGACCTTGAGATCGGAGCAACCTATTCCGTCAAGAACCTGCATGGCCTTGCATGATGTCTCCAGGATGAATTCACCCAGAGGCACTATGAGCCCGGTCTGCTCTGCAAGGGGGATGAAATCAGCGGGGCTGACCACAGTGCCGTCGGACTGATGCCAACGCACAAGAGCCTCCATGCCCACGACCAAACCGCTCTTGATGTCCACCTTGGGCTGGAAATATACAGTGAATTCCTTGTCCTTGAGGGCCTGACGCATGTCACTTTCCAACTTGAGCCGCTGGGAAATACGATCATTCATCTCCTGCGTGAAGAGGAAGTAGGCGTTCTTTCCCTTGGCCTTGGACTGGTACATGGCTATATCCGCATTCTTGATCAAGGTCGTGGGATCAGCACCGTCATCGGGGTACAGGGCTACGCCAATACTTGGGGTCACGGACAGCTCATGTCCCTTGATCGTAAAGGGCTCGTCGAATGTGCTCAAAAGCCTCTCGGCCAACTCCACAACCTCACGCTCGTCTTCGACATCCACGACAGTAATCAGAAATTCATCGCCGCCCAGACGAGCCACGGAATCTTCCTCCCTGTACAGTGCCGAGAGGCGTCCGGCCACGGACTGAATGAGCATGTCACCCAGAGCATGTCCGAGGGAATCATTGATATCCTTGAAATTATCGAGATCTAGAAATAGGACGGCCACCTTGGATTTTGCGCGATGGGCATGAGAAATGGACACACTCAGACGGTCCTGAATCAGAATACGATTCGGCAGGCCGGTCAGGGCATCGTGATAAGCTTGGTGCTCGATCTGCTCATCCTTGAGCTTCATGTCCGAAATATCATGGAACACGGCCACATAATTGACGATTTTACCATCGTCGTCACGAATGGAGCTGATACTGAGAATCTCGGGGTAGGATTCCCCATCCTTGCGGCGATTCCATATTTCCCCAGACCAGCTCCCAACATCTTTCAGGCTCTTCCACATCTCGCCATAAAAATCACTCTCGTGCCGTTCCGACTTGAGGACTCGAGGATTCTTGCCAAGCACTTCACCTGGCTGGTAGCCCGTTATTTGGGTAAACGCAGGATTAACGGCCACGATTATGCCCTTCTCGTCGGTGATGGAAATTCCTTCAAGTGCGTTTTCAAAGACCTTCTCGAACAGCTTGAGTTGCTGCTCGGCCTGGATTCGTTCCTCGATTTCCGCCCGCAAACCATCACGAGACTCATCCAGCCTCAGCATATATTGATTAAAGTGACGGGCAAGCTCCCCAACTTCTCCGGGACCGTTCTCATCAGCCCGGACGCTCTGGTCGCTATTAACTGCATCATCCATACGGGAGGCAAGCCTGGATAGCGGGCGAGTCATGGATGACCCGAGATAAAAACTGAGGGGAAGTATCAGAAGGAGCGAGATTCCAGCTATGAGGAGCACAGCATTCCGCAGTCTGTCGAGCGGAGCATAAACTTCATCCAGATAGCTGGCAGAAGCCACAATCCAGTCGAGCTCCGGTATATAACGGAAGAACATCAGCTTCTGGCGCGGCTCTTCCCGGCCTGGATCTTTCCATAGATAAACAAGCTTGCCATTACGCAAAGAAGACATTTTATCGAATAATTTCGACCAGTTAGCGTCAAGCGCCTGCGACACATCACCTGTGAGCCACGGATGAACCACCATTTCACCCTGACCGGTGACTATAAACGCATACCCTGACTCTCCGAAACGAAACGAATCAACCCCGGAACGGAAGTCATCAATATCAACAAGGGCGTAGAACTCTTCGCGGTAAGAGGAAACCGAAATGATCCAGTCCCAGGGCTCAAAATAAGCCATATACAATGCTTTGGGGCGTTCCTGGGTTTCGCCCGGATTTGCCCAATTGTATTCCAGATACCCCTCAAGAAGCTGGGCCTGCTGCTGACCAAGCCAATGGCCTGACATATCCCGCCCGCGCATGGCCTTATTGGGGTGAACTTCTATAACACCCTTGGTCGTGATGGTATAAATGTAGCCGGTTTCACCAATACTCTGACTGAGCAGCACCCGTTCGGCCATGAGTTTGGCTTTGGCCTCAGGCATGCGACCGGCTCGAACCTGCTCTTCCAGGCTGGCAAGAATATCAAGATTCTTTTCGGCAATAGCACGCAGGCGGTTGCGGACAGAGACCTTGGCCGATGTCTGGACCATACTGCGAATGGCGTCTGTGGATGAAGTCAGATCGGCGATGATATTTTTCTCAACCGTATCGCGCACCAAAGAATAGGCCACGCCTCCGACCACGGCCAAAGCCAGGACGAAGAACAGCGAGAACCACCCCATAAGGCGATACTTGATACTGAGATTTTTAATATATTCCGCCATATTACAATCTACCTTATTTCATAACGCACCTCAGAACTCAACCCGTTAAAGGGAGTCCCGGAAAACTCTCTTAATAATAAGGATTCCTGACACTGATGGGAAGGGGATTATATTAATAATAATCAGCAGGCTGGGATGGCTACAATAGTGAGCCGGAGTAATCAGCCGCCAATAGAAGCCATGCGAGTCCGACAGACACCCTGCCCTGCAGGCATGCGCTCAAGCAATTCGTGCCCCATAGGCTTTGTCTTACTGGCGGCGCGGACTATGCGCTCCACGGCAGCCAGACCCAGCTTGGGATGACGGAGGGCGGAACGCAAGCTATACACCTTGTCGGAGAAGAGACAGGTGCGCAAGGTACCGTCAGAAGTGAGGCGGAGCCTGTTGCAGGTGCCGCAAAAATGATTGGTGTATGGCGAGATAAGCCCGAGCCGGCCTTTGCCGCCGACGATGTCGAACACGCGCGCAGGACCATTTTGTTTTCCGCTTCCGTTACCAGACGGGGCCAGCTCAGCCAGTTTTCCTGCCTGATCCAGGATATCCTCAGCCTTCCACACAGAATCATCTTTCCAGCCGGTATCGAGTCCCACAGGCATGAATTCGATGAACCTCATATCTATAGCATTATCTGTGGCAAACTTGACAAAATCGGGCAGTTCTACATCGTTGAAGCCTTTCATGGCCACGGCATTAACCTTGACCTTCATACCAGCAGAAAGACAACGGTCGATGTTGGTTCTGACCTTGGAATACTGGTCATGGCCAGTGATCTTCGCAAACTTAGCTTGATCAAGAGTATCGAGTGAAATATTAACCCTTCGCACGCCTGCTGCGGCCAGACGTTCAACATGGTCGCCAATGAGCGTTGCGTTGGTGGTCACACACAGGTCAACTTCCGGAAACCTTGAGGCCGCATCCACCATGAAGTCGGCAAAACCTTTGCGAACGAACGGCTCGCCGCCAGTGAACCGGATCTTTTCCACGCCAACATTAACAGCCATGCTGATGAGGTCCAGGATTTCCTCGTAACGAAGGATTTCAGGGTGCGGGATAAAATCATGCCCTTCACCGGCGCAATAGGTACAGCGCAGGTTGCAGCGATCAGTTACGCTGACTCGCATATAGCTGGCCTTGCGGCCGTGTTTGTCTTCCAGGCTCTTATGCATGGACGGGCCTTAAGCGAAAACTTCTCGTTTGGAAACTGCTTCGGACTTCACACGATCCAGGAAATCGGACAGGGCAGCTTTGACATTTTCACGAATGTCGCCAGCCACTATAAGGAATAGTACGTCGTCACCGGGCTTCATCATGCCGGAATTGGCATGGGCCACCGCCCGGAAAATACCATCATAGGCTTCAATATCCTTGCGAATTTCCTCAATCTTATCTTGATCCGGGGAAATATCGATGGCGGTAACTTCGGCGCGATCAGCACGAGACCAACCGCGAACAATGCCGTTATGAACCAGCAGCATGCCTACGTTGTCGGCAAATCCGGGTTCTTTCTTCAGTTCAGCGATGGCTTTATTGATATCCACGGAATACTCCTTGAAAAGTTCTCATGCATTTATTTGTTGATAAGGTATGCGCCTGGCAAGCTTGCCGCAAGCCCGATTCTTTTGCCCCCGGTCCGGCACCGTACCCTGCCCCAGAACCACACGACATTATATTGATCGAATATAATACCACTTCCGGGAAGCTACGCTATACTTGAATTACACGGTGAGAAAAACACCGAAAAGTAGCACTCCTCTCCCGGTTGATATCCGCCGTCAGCATCGGTGTCTGGGTCAGGAACTACCGCTATCCGGTTGGTCATGCCCTCCACTGTCCTGGCTGACACGGAATGCACAGCGGTAACGATGCGTACACGACGGATGTCGTGCATAGGGCCAGGGTCAGCTTCTGAAACGCTTCAGAACCGCCTGGCCCTTGCGTATTCTTGGCCTGATAAATACTTGAAAATTAGATTTTTTCCAGAGCGTCGAGGACTTCATCTATAAGGTGTCTCGGGGTGGAAGCACCGGCCGTGACACCTATTTTATTATATTGCGACAGACCATCCAGAGACAGATCATCGAGAATCTCCACATGCTTGCACGGGGTTCCTCGATCAGTGACAACCTGGGCCAGCCTGCGGGTATTGCCGCTGTTGTAACCGCCGACAACGACCATGAAATCAACTTCGGAGGCAAGCTCGTGGGCCTCTTTCTGACGAAGCTTGGTGGCATCGCAGATAGTCTTGAGCACGATCACGTCCAACTCCGCATCATTGGTCAACCTGTCTGCCATCTTGTCGAAAAGTACACGGTCCTGGGTGGTCTGGGCTGCCAGCACATACGACTTGTCGCCAGACAGGGAATACTCGTCCAACTCCTCTTCGGAACCGAAAACGAAATACCCATGCCCGGCATAACTAACCAGCCCGGCCACTTCAGGGTGGTCAGCCTCCCCGTAAAGCAGCAATTCGCGGCCCTCTTCGGTATTGGAGTCGATCAGCAATTGCGCTTTCTTGACGCGAGGACAGGTGGCATCCTTGATCATGACGTCGCGCGCCCGCAACTCGGCCTCGACCTGTTTGGTAATACCGTGAGCGCGAATAACCACAAACGAGCCACCGGGTATTTCATCGGGCGTTTCAGCCAGGATCACACCCTGTTCAGCGTATTTTTTGAGCACCTGAGGATTATGGATTATGGGACCCAGAATGTAGATGGGCCGCCCCTCGCCAGCCGCGACAAGCTTGTCGAGCCTCCGAAGCGCAAGATCCACCCCCATGCAAAAACCGGCAGTCTCGGCCAAAACGATTTCCACAGCCATTCTCCTAAAATCGATCAGTTTGAATGGTCCATTCCCATTGCAGGACCTGCTTGGACAACACTGTGACAGGAAATATCTCTTGACTTACCGGGCACAGTTGGGAATAAGAATTCAAACAGTTGTTTAAATTTATCAAGGCGGGACAACTACCGCTACCCATACTTATGAACGAAACACCTGACGTCAACACAAAAGACGCCCTTTTGGCGGCCGCCATCGAAGTTTTTGCAGACAAAGGCTTTGATGCTGCCACCGTGCGTGACATCTGCGGGCGAGCCAAGGCCAACGTTGCCGCGGTAAATTACCATTTCGGCGGCAAGGATGCCCTGTACGTGGCCGTGTTGGAAGAAATTTTCCCCAAAGATGAACTGCCTCAGACTGCCAACAGCACCAATCTTCCTCCCGAAGAAAAGCTTCACAACTATCTTCGCGAGCTGGCGGATGAAATTTATGAACGCGGCAATGGCATGGTTACTCAGCGTTGGGCCATCTTCCTGCGTGAAATGGCCAAGCCGAGTCACAACCTGGACTTCATAGTCCAGCGACAAGTCCAGCCTCGGGCCAATGAACTCAGGAACATCCTGGCGGAAATCCTCGGTCCCGAAACTCCCGATCACGTTCTGGCCTTTTCCAGCTCCAACATATGGGGATTGATGCTCGACCATTTGCTGACCCAGCCCATTCTCGACAGGCTGACGCCGCGCCGCCCCAGCCTGAAAGGCAACATGGACGAATTCGTCGACCATATAGTTAAATTTTCCCTTGGCGGCCTCAATGCCGTGAAAGGAAACACGTAAGGAAGCAGCTTCCGGGTCCACCCTCCCTTGACCGCGACCCGGTTTCCTGCAACCTTCCCCCCAGTGGCGGGGAGAAGCATCCCCGGATGTTTCTCCCCGCCCTGCTAATTTCAGGGGACAACCAAACACATGTACACCAGATTCAACTACCAGCTCATCCTATCGGCCCTGATCACCATCACGGCAGCCCTTTTGTTTACCCATTTACCAGTGTACGCCAAGGCCCCCACGTATCAGTGCCGAGTGGTCGCCGAGTATCCGCACGACCCGCAGACCTCGACTCAGGGACTATTCATCCACGACGGCAAACTCTACGAATCTTCCGGAGGCTACGGGTCATCATTCGTGATAATCGCAGAGCTAGAAACAGGTCGAGCCGTTTCCAAGTTTAAGTATGACAATCGCTATTTTGCCGAAGGCATCGCGAGATACAAGGACAAACTGTTCATCCTGACCTGGCACTCCGGCACCGGATTTATTCACGGACTGGAAGCTCTCGATTACCAGACAAGCTTTGCCTACCGCAGCAACAAAGTAGCAACTGAAGGATGGGGGCTGACCTACGACGGGAACCGCTTCATTCTCAGTTCCGGCGCGGCCCGTTTGGATATCCACAACCCTGAGGATTTCGCCCATACAGGTGAAATCGTAGTCTACGATGGTTCAGAGACCGTCCGTCGACTCAACGAGCTGGAATACGTTGGTGGCAAGATACTCGCCAACATCTGGAAAGCGGATGTAATTGCGGTCATCGATCCGGATTCGGCTCAAGTAACAGGATGGATCGACATCGCCCCGCTCAGAGAGAAGCTTTCGGAAGAATCTGGAGTCGCCAACGGCATTGCCTATGAAGAAGAGACTGGACGTCTGTTCGTCACAGGCAAACACTGGGACAAGTTGTTCGAAATCGAAATCGACACGGTCCTGTGGCGACAACCCATGATGCGCAAAGAGTAGGCTATTCAGCCCTGACGTTTCCCTGCCAGAAGAAATACGCACCCACGGCCATCATGGGCAGGCACAACAGTTGCCCCATAGACAACCAGTTCAAGGCGATGAACCCGAGATGGGCGTCCGGCTCGCGAGCGAACTCTACCATGAAGCGGAAAAAGCCATACCCAAACAGGAAGAGCGCGCCGACGCACCCATCCGGCCTCGGCTTGGAAGAATACCACCACAGAACGATGAACAGAACCATACCTTCCAGTGCGGCTTCATAAAGCTGAGAGGGATGACGCGGCAATCCGTCTGCGGTTGGAAACGGCATTCCCCACGGCAAGTTAGTGTACCGGCCCCATAATTCGGCATTGATAAAATTACCGATGCGCCCAAAGAACAGACCTGGCGGGACCAGCGGGGAAACGAAATCCCCCACTTCTTTGAAGGTCATCCCATTGGCCCGGCCAAAAAGCCAAATGGCAGTCAGCACACCGAGCAAACCACCGTGGAAGGACATTCCTCCCTCCCACACGGCAAACATCTTGAGAGGATTGGCGAGATAATAGTCTGCGTTGTAGAAAAAGACATAGCCCAACCGCCCACCCACAACCACGCCGAGAATGGCCCAGGTTACGAAATCGTCGATATTGGCGACCGTCCATTTATTCCAGGGTTTACTGGCCCGGTAGCGCCCGAGCAACCAGCCGGACAGGATGCCGAAAACATACATCATGCCGTACCAGCGAAGCTCCAGCGGACCTATGGAAATCATAGTCGGGTCGAATTGCGGATAATTGAGCATGGAATTTGTCTCCGTATATATGATGCGTCTTTGTTTTCTCTTGGAATTCGGGTACACTGCCGAACCAGGACACAAGGTGTCCCATTTTTGATAATGACGTCAACCCCGGAACTGGATGAACATGGAAATTCCGCAAGAACTAGATATTCTGGAAATGCCCTTCGAGGGGTTGGCCGCCTACTGGCTGTCCATCAAGAAGATCATGGATGCCAAAAAAGGCCGCGCCATTCTCGACGAAGAGATCGCCCATACCGACGAGCCGTTCATACTGCACCTGCTGGAAACCGTATTCTCCAATCTGGGCCGAAACATGATCCGCAGGCTGGCACGAGTTAAACGAGATGTTCAGATCGACGACTATCGTGTGAAAATCGACCTCATGCGGCTAGCGGTCTTTGCCATCGCTTCGGGCGAAAACCCCCGCAAAACCCTGGTACGCATGGACTCCAAATTCGCACAACCACTCATGACCGAAGAGCGCGCGCTCGATATGGCCACGGCTATGTTCGACGCCATCAAGCCCCAAGGCGTGGACCTCGATACCTTGCTCTCCGTGGATCACAAACTTGTACCTGACAGGCTGCTCGTAAAGCTGCTGTTCTTCGTCATGTACGCCCGCCGTGAAGGCAAACAGAACCTCGATCGATTCATCCCGCATATGGGATCACGTTTCTTCTCCGAGGGCGTGTCGCTGGCCATCGACAATTTTGAAGCCGATTTCCTTGCTCACCACATGGAAGAGATCAGGGACAGAACAATGGTTGAAACCGGGCGCAAAATGGACATGGCACTTGAGATGGCTTTGGCCATTCGCGACAAGCTGGCCTATGATGACATCTTTCGCATCGCCCGGGCGTATATGCCATGACCACACAAGGAACCAAAATGTATAAAAAAATAGCTATATTACTAACTTTGTCTCTGACAATATTCCTACTGACACCCTCGGCCTTTGCGTGGAGATCAGTAAGGACCGGACAAAAGAACTTTGAACGCGCATGGCAGGCCTATACCTATCTGCAGCAGGACAAGGCTGTTGAATATTTCAAAACATCCGCCGACGCATATGCAAAGGCACTGGCCGCCGACCCGCCAAGCAGGACGGCCAGATTCGCTTCGACCTTGGCTATGGCGGGCATATCTTTCTATTACGCAGGCCGCTATGCCGAATGCATCGAGGCCATGGAGACCGCGCACCGCAAGGAAAAGAGGATATGGGAAGCAAACCTCTTCATCGGTCTTTCTCATGCTCGACTGGGTGAGAAAGCAAAAGCCATCGAATCACTGAACGCATACCTCGAGTCGCTACCATCGCAACGAATTCTGTCCAATTCCGTTACAGAACAAATTAAAGACATAGAAGGCGATTCAACCTCCCTGGCTGATGCCGCCGACCATATCGACAAGGCCACAACGTCGCAGTTTGTCGATAATATTAACTTCAACCATTCACCCCGCACCTCCAACCCATCAATTGAACGGTGTAGCGGCACATACTGGTGGCGCAATAACAGGGCGCCATGTGAATCAACTGGATACGGACTTAACTCTGCGTAATCAGGCATAGAAAACCCGGTTCCCGCAGTCTTTTCAAATCGGACTTGACGAACACACGGTAATGTACAAACATTCGCGTACTTCAACAGGGCAAAGCCCTGCAACGACAACTCAAGCAAGCAATGACTACGGATAAAAACAGCATACCAGAACAATACCTTCGCGCCTTTACCAAGGACGACATCAATGACCTGCCGCTTCGTCGCTACGAAGGGGAGATCAGCGTAATCCGTACGGAAAAACAACGCACCCAGGCTCTCAAGGAAATGTCCGGAGAGCAAATACTCGGTTTTGACACCGAGACACGCCCTGTCTTCAAGAAAGGCAAAAAGCCAGGTCCGCCTTCGCTTATCCAGCTTGCCACTGCCGAACGTGTATATGTCATCCAGATCAACATTCTGCCACTGTGCCCAGGTCTCTGCGAGTTGCTTGCAGACAAGAAGATCATCAAGACCGGCGTTGCTGTGCGTGATGACATTATCGGCCTGCAAAGGCTCGCCAAGTTCAAACCCAGCGGCTTTATTGACCTCTCCAATGTCAGCGCAAGCGCCAACATGCAGACCCACGGGCTGCGCAATATGGCCGCCAATCTCCTTGGATTCAGAATTTCAAAATCAGCCCAATGTTCAAACTGGGCCAAGGAAAAACTGAACCAGCAGCAGGTCAACTACGCCGCCACCGACGCCTGGGTCAGCCGGGAGCTTTATCTCGCTCTTGAAGACTTGGGATTAGTTTAACAAAACCCCAAGTCTCAAGGCTCCATAGCCTCACAAGCTAGCCAATTCATCACCTCCACGGCCCCACTATTTATGATCCAGCAAAGCCAGCACGTTTTGCTTGGATACGTATTTTTTATACATATTCAGGATCTCAGCCTATGGAATCAAAAGTTTAGCAACGGCCAATTGACCGCAACAGCCAAGTTTCTGACTACTTGCACGTGTTTTCAACAACGACGGCCATCGCCAAATCTATGTCAACGATATCAACAACTAGCGATCAATATTGAGACCAATCTCTAAAGCCAGCGGTGCACAATGTTCCGGCACGAAGTATGCAAGCATCTGAAAAACCACATGCACCGGAGAGATATCATGCCGCAGGCACAAGCACTTAGTGATAACGATTTAGTCAAGTACGTCATTCAGCTCATCACGGACGGAACTCCCGAAGAATGGAACAAACATTATCGGACCAAGGAATTCCAAAAGATCCTTGGAGAGAAAGCCAAAGATGCCCTCTGTATGGATTTTGACTACAAGGATCGCAAGGTTTTATATCAATGCGTGAATGACAGATTCATTCGCAAGGCGCCAATCGACTATTGCGAGTTCGGCGTTGCCAGTGGCGTAAGTTTCAAAGAATGGATGAAACTGAACCCCGACCCCAATTCACGATTTTTTGGATTCGATTCTTTTCATGGGCTGCCTGAGGATTGGAAAGACGGTGCTCCGGAAGGGGCTTATTCGCAAGGCGGCAAAATCCCTCAGGTCGATGACGAACGAGCAACTTTCATAGACGGACTGTTCCAGGACACGGTAGAATCTTTTGCCAGGGAATTCGCTCCGAAAAACAGGCTCGTGTTACACATGGACGCCGACCTGTACTCTTCAACTCTATTCTGTCTCATGAATTTCAATCCTCACATCCAAAAAGGGACAATAATCCTTTTTGACGAGCTCACTGCGCGCAATTTCACCGATGAATTCGCAGCGTTGCAGGACTATTGCACCGCTTGCTACAGAGACTACAAAATCATTGCGATGCGAAACGATTATGTGAAGCTTGCGATTGAAATAACAAAGTAATTTATCAATATTCGCCTCTAGTATCCGGCACCTTCCTGTCGCGCTTCCTCTGACTGGTGCGTTTCTTTCTATCAAGACGCTTGCGTTTCGCGCTCCTGGGGACTGCCGTCTCCTTGCGCGGAATTACGGGTTTTAGAGCCCATTGCATCAACTCGATGAAACGCTCTATTGCCGAATCCTTGTTGGACTTCTGACTGCGTGATTGTTGCGAACTTACCTGAAGCACGCCGCGGTTATTGATCCTGCGCCGAAGCTTGCCCTTGACCGCCACCTTCTGAAGCTGAGTAAGGCTTGACGTCTTGTCTACATTGAACAGGAGAGTCACCCGCGAGTCTGTCGTATTGACATGCTGGCCGCCCGGCCCTGAACTGCGGCTGGTAATGAAACGTATCTCGTCATCTGGGATGGAAATTCTGTTCGTGATCTTCAACATGACGGCAACCTGCCATGTCCGGTCCCGTATCGCAACTCCATACTCATTGACACGAGCCGCGCTTTAAGTAGAATCCGGCTCACCAAATCAATTACCGAGGATAATATCATGACCAAAGCCTGCCCCTGCGGTTCCGGCAAGGAACACGCCAAGTGCTGCACCCCCTATATTTCCGGCAAAAAGCCTGCACCCACAGCCGAAGCGCTCATGCGCTCCCGCTATTCCGCCTATGTATTCAAGGAAATCGACTACCTGAGTGAAACTCTGGCTCCCGAAGCCATGGAAGGCCATGACGACAAGTCCGTGCGCGAATGGGCAGAGTCCGCCGAATGGCTGGGCCTCGAAATCCACGACACCTGGGCTGGCGGCAAAGATGATGACTCCGGCATTGTAGAGTTTTCCGCAAACTACGCTATCGATGGCGAAGCGCAGACTCACCGCGAACGCAGCCAGTTCAAGCGCATCGACGGCAACTGGCGTTATCTCGACGGCGACATGGTTTCTCCTCCGCCCATCAAAAAAGAGCCCAAGGTCGGTCGCAATGAGCCCTGTCCTTGCGGGTCCGGTAAAAAATACAAGAAGTGCTGCGGACGATAGCCCCGGCTCAAATCAAGTCTCATAAACAAAAAAAGCTGTGTATAATACACAGCTTTTTTTGTTTTGTGGGGTAATGGCTCTTTTAAGAGATATAAAGAATCGGCTCGACTATTTGCACATCTTCTTCAGGGCCTTCTTCATACCGCCCTTATCGATCCCTATCATAGAGCGCAGTTCCTTTTGTGTCCCATGTTCAATAAATTTATCGGGGAGGCCCAGGCACTTCACAGTCTTGCCCTGAAGTGCATCAGCTTCATTAAACAATTCCAGTACGGCGGAACCAAAACCACCCGCCAAGGCATTCTCTTCGACTAACAGGATTTTATCGAACTTTCCTGCCAATTCGAGAAGCTGCTTCTTGGGCAACGGTTTGACAAACCGGGTGTTGAAGACCGCCACGTCGAGACCGGATTTCTCCAGCTCCATGGCCGCTTCCACCGCCGGATAAACACGAGAACCGATCGTGATGACGACAGCGTCCTTACCGTCACGCATCATCTCCCCCTTGCCTATGGCAAGTTTGCGAGGAGTCTTGGAAACCTTGGCTCCGACGCCAGTACCGCGCGGATAACGCATGGCACACGGGCCGTCATGGGCAAAGGCGGTCGCCATCATCTGAGCAAGTTCAGCTTCGTCTTTTGGAGCCATGAACACGAGATTTGGGACATGGCGCAGGAAGCTCAGATCGAAGGCCCCATGATGAGTTGCCCCGTCTTCGCCGACCAGGCCGCCGCGATCAAGAAAGAAATTCACGTTCAGGTTCTGCAGGCATACATCATGAACAATCTGGTCGTAAGCGCGCTGCATAAAGGTGGAGTAGATGGCCACGGCAGGCTTGTAGCCCTGTGTGGCAAGGCCGGCAGCAAAGGTCACGGCATGCTGCTCGCAGATACCGACGTCCACAAACCGCTCAGGGAATTTTTTACGGAAGCACTCGGTACCGGTACCCTCGGGCATGGCGGCAGTGATGGCCATGATCTTGTCGTCCCGCTCGGCCAGATTGCAGAGCGTGGAACCGAAAATTGAGGTGTATGAAGGCAGGCCGGTGCCGGAGAATTTACGGGCCAGGCCGGTCTCCGGAATAAATTTACCCACGCCATGGAAATGTGTCGGATCGGACTCGGCAGGCTCGTAACCCTTGCCTTTTGTGGTCATCACATGAACCAGTGCGGGCTTGTCGAGCTTCTTGATTTCCTCGAAGACCTTGACCATCTGAGCCGTGTTATGACCGTCGATGGGACCTACATAGGTAAAATGAAAGGCTTCGAACAGAATGCCGGGAGTAAAAAAGCTCTTAACCGAATCGCCGTATCGCTTGGCATATCCGGCCAGATCGTCACCTATTTTGGGTACGTTGCCGAGCAACCCTTCAACGTCGGATTTGAGTCTCTGCAAGAACGGCGTGGTCATCTTGCGGCTCAGGAACTGTGAAATCGCGCCCACGTTCTTTGAGATGGACATCTCGTTGTCGTTAAGAACAACCACCATCTTGCGACCAAGGTCGCCAGCCTGATTGAGGCCCTCGAAAGCCAACCCTGCGGTCAGCGAACCGTCGCCAATAACGGCTATGACATCGTTGTCCTCACCCTTGAGGTCACGGGCCATGGCCATACCCAGTGCAGCGGAAATGGACGTGGAAGAATGGCCCACGCCGAAGTGATCATATTTGGATTCGGCCATGCGCGGAAAGCCGCTGATGCCGTTTTTTTGCCTGAGGGTCTCGAAATTGGCGACACGCCCGGTCAGCAATTTGTGCGCGTAAGCCTGATGTCCCACGTCCCAGACAAGTTTGTCCTCTTCGAGGTTGTACGCCTTGAACAGGGCCAGAGTCAGCTCTACGACGCCCAGAGATGGCGCGAGATGACCACCATGTCCGGATACCTGGCTGATGATTGTATCGCGAAGTTCCTGAGCTAAAACACCAAGTTGCTCGTCATTGAGTTTCTTGACATCGCCAGGCTTCCGTATTTCGGAAAGTATTGTTGTCTTCATTGGGTCTTTAATCATAGGGCGGTCACATTATGCCAATCAGTAAACCCTGTCCACTATGTATCTGGCAAGCTCAGTCAGGAAATCCTGCTCTGCACCAGAGTATGCAGACAACCGCTGAACAGCTCCATCAATGTACTCGCTCGCCAGGGTTTTACTCTTCTCCAGACCGATAAGCGACGGGTAGGTGGACTTGCCCATTTCCTCATCGCTGCCTGCCGGTTTGCCCAGCGTCTCGGTGTCGCTGATGACATCAAGTACGTCGTCCACGATCTGGAAAGCGACGCCGATGGCCTTGCCGAACTCGCGGGCATTGTCGATGTCGCCTTCATCTGCGCCGGACAGAATCGCCCCGCACTCACAGGCGGCGGTGATCAACGCGCCGGTCTTCATGGCGTGCATCTCGCGAAGTTCCTCAAGCGGAACATCTTCACGCCCGGTAAATTCCATATCCACGGTCTGGCCGCCGACCATACCACCCGCACCGGAAGCCTGAGCCAGCACATAAATGGCCCGAAGCACACGATCCGCAGGCAATCCCTTGACGATGGAAGCCGCACTCATCAACCCGAAGGCCTCAGTGAGAAGTCCGTCGCCCGCCAGAATGGCCGTGGCCTCGTCGAATTGTTTGTGATTGGAAGGTTTGCCGCGCCGCAGATCGTCGTCGTCCATTGCCGGAAGATCATCATGGATCAGCGAATAGGTGTGGATGCACTCCAGACTGGCCGCAAAAGGCATGACCTTGTCCATGTCCCCACCCAACATCTGCGCCCATGAAAGCGTCAGCACGGGCCGTAGTCGTTTGCCGCCGGCCAACAGAGAGTAGTCCATAGCCGCGAGAAGCCGATTCGGAACGCCTTTGTCTTTCAGGCATCCCTCAAGAAATTTTTCCACATCCCCGGCGCGAACGGCCAGCTTGTCCTTAATCGTCATCCGCGTCTCCCGCACCGAGGGCTTCCAGAGCATCAAACTCCTTCAGCAGCCCTTCACTGACGACCTTCACCTCATGCCGAGCACTCTCAAGCTGCTTGCCGCATGCCTTGGCGAGTTTCAGCCCTTCCTTATACAGGGAAACACCCTCTTCAAGAGGCAGGTCGCCGCGCTCAAGGCCTTCGACTATTTCTTTCAATCTTGCGAGTCTGTCTTCAAATGTATTTTTTGCCACAGGATGCCTCCAACGGCTCTTTAATTAATCAATAATCTTCTATTTCAACATCTTATCAACATCGTTCAAGAATAAAGGCTCCGGATCTACCAGCTTTCCGAGTACCGAGACCGAAAAGTGAAGATGCGGCCCTGTAGCGCGCCCGGTCATGCCGGACAGGCCGATGGCCTGACCACGCTGGACCTTATCTCCCTCTTTTACGATGGGCTTCGAGAGATGGAAATACATGGAGACAACGCCGTTGCCGTGGTCGATGTAAACGGACTCGCCAGCGTAGTAATGATCACCTACGAGGATGACCACGCCATCAGCCGTGGCCTTGACCGGATTACCCATGGGGGAACGAAGGTCCTGACCGCGATGCGGATTCTTGGGCTTGCCGTTGAGGAACCGCTGCAAGCCGTACAAACTGGTGATTTTTCCTGAAACAGGTCTCTCGAAAGGCAGTCGCCAGTTGCGCTGGGGGGTAACCGTGTTCTTGGCCGCAGTTGTCTGCTTGCGCTCAGCCCCGATGCGCTCATAGGTCTCGGCAGGCGGGGTGACCATCTTCTTGGGCAGGGTCAGGTCCTGACGCGGATAATCCACCGGGGCGATCTGCACCATGCGTCTGAGCGTGTTCTCCTTGCCGTCGATGGAGGCGATAACGGAAAGCTCTTCCTTGCCCGGCTTGGCATTCAGCACATCAGTGCCGAGCATTGCCAAAGCTACATGGCGGTTGTTCCAGACCGAAATGGACGGCACAACTTCCTTGCCCTGCCAATGGATGGACACGGAATCAAGGGGCTGATCCGAGGTCAGGCGAATGAGGAACGGCTGCCCGACACCCACACGGCCCGGAGCGGCCAGATTGAGTGCTGAACCGGTGGACGGCACAACGGCAGCCGCGGCCTCTGCGGCCTGAGCTTCGCCCGGCATGACGAACCCGATATCGTCGCCATCTTCAAGCCCGAAATCCTGAGCAGTCACGGAAACGGGAATGAGCGGCAGAGTCAGCGCAGTCACCAAAAATATGAACAAGAGAATCCGTTTCATCGAAACACCTATTGGTCTGTAGTTTTCTTATCAGCAACAATGGCCGCTACGCGACCGTCTCGCACTCTAATATCAAGAGCATCGCCCGGAGTCACCCCTTTAGGATCACGTAGGAATTCGCCTGTACGCTCAATGCGAACCAGCGAATAGCCACGCTCCAGCGGAGCCTCGGGGTCAAGCCCATGCAATGCCGTGGACAGCAATTCAAGATCGTGCGCCTTGGAATCTCCAAGCCGACGCGCTCCCTGTTCCATCCGATGCGCCAGGGACATGACATCCGAACCAAGCCCGTCCAGGCTCTCCGGCCCGAACGCGCGATCCAGTCGCCCGACATACCGAGTCGCCTCGGACGCGCAATCGAAATAATGATCCTGACCCGCACCATCGAGACGTGCGAGCAGGGATAAAAAATTATCTTCCACACGTTCCAGCTTACGTTCCGGCGACAACCAGATCAACGCCTTGCGCAGGTGCTCGAAGCCAGCACCCTTACCAACCAGCCAGTTTGTATACGCCCGACCCATCGTCATGTCGAGGTCGTCGACTTTCTGCGCCAGAGTCTCGCGCCGGGGCCACAGCTCCTGCGCCGCATGACTCGGTGTGGCCACACGTTTATCGGCCACGAAATCCGCTATACTGACGTCCGGCTCATGCCCTACACCACTGACCACAGGCACCCGCGCCCGGTAAATGGCGTCAGCCACAGGTTCGGTATTGAACGCCCACAAATCTTCCAGCGATCCGCCACCACGAATCAGCACCGCCACCTCGGCCCAGTCGTCCGCGTCCGCCTGATCGAGGGCCGCAGCTATTTGTTCCGGGGCGCGGTCGCCCTGCACCAAGGATGGGTAGATACGAATCTCCGAACCCGTGCCGCGCGTATTGGCGATACGCAAAAAGTCCCGAATAGCCGCGCCCGATTCCGAGGTGATCACCGCCACTCGTTTCGGATCGCTGGGCAACGCCAGTTTGCGGTCCTCGTCAAAATATCCCTTTTCGGCCAGTTTCTTCTTCAAAGCTTCAAAAGCAATGGCCAGATCACCTACGCCCTGATCCTGCACCAGCTCTGCTATCAGCTGATACTGCCCGCGCGGTTCATAGACATTGAGGCGACCAGCGCACAGCACTTCCATACCGTCCTCGATCCCGCTGCCAGTCAGGGCCGTCGCACCTTGCTCTTCCTCGACTTCACCGGTCAACGGGTTGATCCTGTCCTCGCCGCTCTTCACGGATTCCGCAGACATCTGAGAACCCTTGAACCAGACGATGCTCAGTTGCGCATCCCCGTCAGTCAGCGAAAAATACACATGTCCGCTCGCAGGCCGGGCCAGGTTCGAAACCTGCCCCCGGACCCAGACAAACGGGAATTCCGCCTCCAGCAAGTTCTTTACTGAGCGGGTAAGTTCACTGACGGTCAGGATGTTGGACAAAGAGTGCCTCCGGCGGCCAGAGAACCTTTTGAAAAAGGTTCTCTGGACTCTCCAAAACTTTTTAGCTGCGCTTCGCGCGGTTGTATCACAAAGCTATTCTGATGCCACGGCCAATCCGGCTCCGATCATGATCGTTCCCGCACTTCGGTTGGCGACCTTCCAGACCTTTGTTGACCGCACCGCATCTCTTCCTCGGGCCGCCAGCCATGAATAGCCAACAGGCACGACAAAAACGATGGGCATCATGATTCCGACGACAAGAGAAATATCCGAACCGGTCAGTTCCGGCATGTTCACGAAGCCGGGGAGGAAGCCGCAGTAGAAGGCGATGGCCTTGGGGTTGCCCAGCGTTACGCAGAGTCCTGCGAGGAAGCTGCGGCCGCTTTTGGTCGGCAGCGGGCAAGAGGTTTCCTGCTCGGTCGGCGGCTTGGCGAGCCAGCATTTTATGCCCATGTATATGAGGTAGGCCGCGCCCGCCCATTTGAGGACAGCGAACCACGGACCGACCTGGGATGCCACCCAGCCCATGCCGAACAGGGCCGTGAGCAGGTAGATCAGGTCGCCGCAGACCAGACCTCCGGCAAAGCCAACTCCGGCCTTGAAACCGCGGGCCAGTGACTGCGCGATCACGGCAGACACTCCCGGTCCGGGGATGCAGGCAAACACGAATGTGGCAAGTGCCAATGCGATAATACTTTCAATGGTCATGACTCTCTCCAATCAACACAACATCCAGCCATGGGCAACGTACCACTACGTCGCCCGACGACACAACCGCAAACACCAGCCAAAAAAAACCCGGTGCGGATAGTTCCGCACCGGGTTAATTACCGAATATATGCGGGACCTAATCCAATTTGAGACCCCAATTATTCCAGATTTCCTTACGCCATGCAGTGAATGCCTCGGCGAAACCTTCAAGAGGAAGCTCGATCTTCTCGCCGGACTTGCGATCCTTGGCTTCGATGATGCCGTTCTTGAGGCCTTTGCCGCCAAGTACGAGCTGCATGGGATATCCGATCAGGTCAGCGTCGGCGAATTTTGCGCCGGGACGTTCCTTGCGGTCATCGTAAGCAACTTCGACACCGAGCTTGGAGATCGTGTCGTACAACTCCTCAGCCTTGTCAGCCACATCCTGGGCCTTACCGGCCAGGGACAGAAGCGCGACCTCGAAAGGTGCGATGGAAGGCGGGAAAATACAGCCGTTATCGTCGTGATTCTGCTCGATGGCAGAGGCAACAATACGGGACACGCCGATTCCGTAACACCCCATGACCATGTGCTTTTTCTTGCCGTTTTCATCGAGGAAAGTGGCTTCCATGGACTCGGAATATTTGGTGCCGAGCTTGAAGACGTGACCGACTTCGATGCCTTTTTTGAACTCGATGGGTTCGCCGCACTCCGGGCAGGGATCGGTGGCTTCAATGACACGCAGGTCGTCGAATTTCTCGATCTTGCAATCACGGCCAAGAGAAAGATGACGAACATGCTTATCGCCCTTGTTGGCTCCGGCCACCCAGTCGGTGGCGGTGCAGAGTTCGTTATCGGCGTAGATCGGAACGTCCTCGGGCAGTCCGGCAGGACCGGCAAAACCGACAGGCGCGCCGGTCAGTTCCTTGACCGTGGCTTCGTCGGCCATTTCGATTTCGTTACCGCCAACGATATTGCGCAGCTTGATATCGTTGAGTTCGCGGTCGCCGCGCACAAGGGCTGCCACCGGGTTACCGTCCACAACGAGAATGAGAGTCTTGACGAGATTCTTGGCACTGATTCCGAGGTATTCGCAGACCTCTTCGACAGTATGTTTGCCGGGAGTATCGATTTCTTCGAGAGCGGGCAGCATCTGCTCGTCGCAATGGCAGACACCCTCTGGCAAGGAGACCTTGGCCTTTTCGAGGTTCGCACCAAACTCGCAGGATTTGCAGGAGGCGATAGTGTCTTCGCCGGTGTCGGCCAGAACCATGAACTCGTGAGAGAAATCGCCGCCGATGGCACCGGAATCAGCCTGAACAGGCTTGAAGACCAGCCCGATACGGGAGAAAGCAGCCTTGTAAGCCTCGAACATCTCCCAGTAAGATTTCTCTGCGCCTTCCTCGTCCTTATCAAAGGAATAGGCATCCTTCATGATGAATTCACGACCGCGCATGAGGCCGAAGCGGGGGCGAATTTCGTCGCGGAATTTATTCTGAATCTGGTACAGATTGATCGGAAGCTGCTTGTAGGAACCAACCTCGCCGCGCACGAGATCGGTGATGACTTCCTCGTGTGTGGGTCCGAGGCAGTAGTCGCGACCGTGACGGTCTTTTACGCGCAGGAGTTCCTTGCCGTAGAAATCCCAACGACCGGTCTCAACCCAGAGATCGGCGGGCTGGACCATGGGCATGGATACTTCCATGGCACCGGCGCGGTCCATTTCCTCACGCACGATCTTGGCAACCTTGTTGATGGAGCGCAGGCCGAGCGGCAGGTAATTGTAGATGCCGCTGGTGAGCTTGCGGATCATGCCCGCGCGCATCAGCAGTTTGTGGGACATGACCTCAGCATCGGCCGGATCTTCCTTGAGTGTGGGAATGTAGTATCTGGAAAGACGCATTTATTCAGATCTCCTTTCGCGTAAAAACGCTTCAATTTCTTTCATGAATTCGGGCAGCAGGTTCGCGTCGCCCTTGACCTTGCGAATAACCTCGCCCTTTCGGAATATGATACCCAGGCCGCGCCCACCAGCGATGCCTATATCGGCCTCGCGGGCTTCGCCCGGACCGTTAACCACGCAGCCCATGACGGCCACGGTGAATACTTCCTTTACCCCGCGCAGGGCTTCCTCCACCTGCTCGGCCAACTCGATGAGACCGATCTCGGTGCGCCCGCACGTCGGGCAGGAGATGATCTCCGGGCCGCGTTCACGTAAACCAAGGGAACGCAGGATCTCGTAAGCCACGCCAATCTCTGCCACGGGATCGTGGGTGAGCGAAACTCGCAGGGTGTCGCCGATGCCCTCCCAGAGCAGGATGCCAAGACCGACAGCGGACTTGACCGCGCCGCGCACAAGGGTTCCGGCCTCGGTAATACCGATGTGCAGCGGATAGTCGACTTTCTCGGACATGAGCCTGTAGGCGGCCACGGTGTTCAGGACCGATGAGGTCTTGAGCGAAATCTTGATATCGTTGAAGCCTCGTTTCTCCAGCATGGCGATATGGCGCAGGCCGGACTCGACCATGGCTTCGGGAGTGGGACCGCCGAACTTCTTGAGCAGGTCCTTTTCCAGCGACCCGCCGTTGACACCGATACGGATGGGCGCACCGTGTTCCATGGCAGCACGAACCACTGTGTCTACCTTGGACTCGTCGCCGATGTTTCCGGGGTTGATGCGTAGTCCGTCAATCCCTGCATCCAGGGCGGCCAGGGCCAGCCTGTGATCGAAATGAATGTCAGCGATGAGCGGAACGGGGGATTGCTCGCGGATGGCTTTGAGCGCAGCGGCGGCCTTGTCATCAGGCACTGCAAGACGCACGATCTCGCAACCGGCCTCGGCCAATTGGTTGATCTGCATGACCGTGCTCAGCACGTCACGGGTGTCGGCATTGCACATGGACTGCACACGAACCGGGTTATCCCCGCCGATGCCCACATTGCCGACATTTACAGCTTTCGTTTGTTTCCGTTCCATAGGGACTGGGACACTACTCAATTTCCCCCCGCAAGCCAAGTGGTGCAATTGCGACTCCCCGATCCGGGATTATAATCCTCCACCCTGCCCAAAGGATGTATACAATTTGATAGGTCCCATTTTGTTGGGCTGGCACTCAAACGACATCCGGGGAGGTTGTCATGCACCTTAACATCCGCGCAAAAATTATCTTGTCATTCACGGTATCGCTCATACTTTTATGCGCCGCCATCCTGGCCGTCGGTCTCACCGCGACCTATAATGACTCGCTCGACTACAGCAAGACTTCGGCCGCAGGACAGTTGGAGCACATAGATGGGACGATCTCCATGTATATGAAGGAAGCCCTCAACAACACGGTCATGATGGCCGAAGACCCCCGTGTTCGCCGAGTGGATGAGATACTGACCTCTTATGTCGACAAAACCGGTGACGAAATCGACGTAGCTCCTTGGCCTGAAGACGTTCTTGGCCAGGAAATTCGCGGCTTCTACCAAATGATCTTGCGATCACACAAAAGCTATAAGGATTGCTACATCGGCACCAGCAAGGGCGCGTTCATCATCGGAGGCAACGACCCCCTGCCTGGTGGGTATAATCCGACAAAACGCCCATGGTACAAGGAAGCCGTCGCCGACCCAGGCAAGGCAATCATCTCCAAGGCATACGTGTCAACTACAGGTGAGGCCATGATCAGCACAGCCAAGGCTGTACAGGAAGGAAGCACTGTTTTCGGAGTTGCGGCAATGGACATATCTCTGGGGCAGCTCACCAAACTCATCGAACAGATCAAGCTTGGTGAAACAGGCTATGTCATGTTGGTTCAGGACGACGGCGTCATTATCGCCGACCCGAAAAACCCGAGTAACAATTTCAAGAACATTAACGAACTGAGCGACAAGGCGTATGGCGACATCTTCGCCCTCACCAGCGGAGACACCGAAGGAATTCTCGGCGATGTCGAATACATGGCCATTGTCCATACGTCTCCCCAACTCAAATGGAAGTTCATCGCACTTATCGAGTACTCCGAAATCATGGCGCCCGTCTGGTCCAACGCCATCACCTCCATCGTCCTCTCGCTCATCGCGCTCGTCATCATCGCTGTAGGCATATGGCTCTACATGAACAGTCTCATTATCAACCCACTGGTCGAAGTCGTCGATGTCCTCAAGCGGGCATCTGGCGGCGACTACACTACGCGCGTCAAAGTCGACCGCGACGACTCCATCGGCGATATCCTCACTGCACTCAACACCATGTCTGACAAACTGACCGAGGTTGTTGGTCAGGTAATCGACGGCAGCTCGCACGTTTCGTCAGGGAGTGAGGAGCTTTCCGGCACGTCGCAAGCCCTCTCCCAAGGCGCGACACAACAAGCGTCCGCCTTGGAGGAAGTCTCCTCCTCCATGGAAGAGATGGCGGCCAATATCCGCGCCAATGCTGAAAACTCCCAAACGACGGAGGGCATCGCCACCAAGGCGGCTGGCAATGCACAGACCGGCGGGACTGCAGTGGCCGAGACGGTCACTGCCATGCAGGAAATCGCAGAGAAAATATCCATCATCGAGGAAATCGCACGGCAAACGAACCTGCTGGCGTTGAACGCAGCCATCGAAGCGGCCCGTGCGGGCGAGCACGGCAAGGGATTCGCCGTTGTCGCAGCAGAAGTGCGCAAGCTGGCTGAACGAAGCGGCACAGCTGCAGCCGAGATCAGCGAACTGTCATCTTCCAGCGTGGAAGTCGCCATCAAGGCGGGCGGCCTACTCAATGAAATGGTACCGGATATCCAAAAAACAGCCGAACTTATTCAGGAAATAACACAGGCAAGCAACGAACAAAACTCCGGGGCCGAGCAGATCAACGCCGCCTTGCAACAACTCGATCACGTGGTCCAGCAAAACGCTGCGGCATCAGAGGAGATGGCGTCCACGTCAACCGACCTGGCGCAGCAGGCCCACGGGTTGCAGCAGATCATCTCGTTCTTCAAGGTCCGGCAAAGCCAAAGCATGCGCTCCCCCCGGACTTCCGTCACAGTCACCAATGCTCAACCTGCCAAGACCTTGCCCTCGGCTGCAGCCGGTGTCGCCCTGAACATGGAAGAACCGGGAGATGAAGGATTTGAACGTTTCTAACAGAACATACAATGTTATAATTCTGGCAACAGCCCTGACGCTTTTTCTAGCGGTCGGGGCTGCTGCTTTTGATTATTCAGATGTATCTTCTGCTCCGCTGAGCGTCATACAGTGCATGGGTAACAAGCTAGACAGCGAGACCATGAAGTTCGTTTTGACAGACAAACGTCCTTCAGATCGTGACACGCGAAAAAGCATAAAAGAGGCTTACGAAACCTGTATCAATGATATCGACATAGAAGACCATGAAAAGGACACGGTATACAACGGTCCCCTCTTCGACGCCATGAGCCAGATCGACGAGACCGTAAAGATGAGACAAGCCATTGAGGGCGTTCGCAAGGCCGGAGTGAGCAAGATCGCCCTGTTCGCACGCAGCCGCAAGAAGCTGCACCAGAACGAACAGGCCGTGCTTGATCTGGCCAAGAAAATTCCCGACCTGATCGTGCTCGGCGCGCCCAAATACTTCCAACTCTCAGGAGACCTGCCTGATGCATTCATTCAAGCCACTGTAGAAGGCATCAAAAAGCACAACTACCGGTTTATCGGTGAGATTCTCTACACTCACGGGGACAAAAAATCCGGCAAACAATACTCAAGTGGAGAGCGCTACGTAGACCCGTCCAAACCAGGTACGGCAAAACTGCTCAAGGCCATTGCACCGTTGAACATCCCGGTGATGGTCCATTGGGAAGCATACGCCCCGGAACGCGATTTCCCACTATTTCATACGCTCTACTCGGCCTGGCCAGATCAGATATTCATGCTGCCGCACATGGGGTTCGCTTCAGCGGCCCAGATCAATGACTTCATGGGGAAACACCCGAACTTTTATGCTCTGACTTCCAAAAAGGAGCGGTTCATGGGCAATTTCTCCGACCCGGACAAGCGGGACAAGATAGGCGCATCCATGCTGGAGGGGAACACATTGCGACCGGAGTGGAAAAAGCTGCTCATCAAATATCAAGACCGCATCCTGTTTGCCACGGACCCGCACATGAAGAAGCTATGGCAATATTACGGTGAAATCGTTGACAGACAACGGCTTATTCTTGGCCAGTTGCCACCAGATGTAGCAGAGAAGATCGCCTATAAAAACGCAGAAAAGATATACGGCGTCCGGCTCAATCAATAGAAAAGAGCCCCGATCCTTGCGGACCGGGGCTTTCTATATGCCTAGCTAGTACTTCTAAGACTACTTCTTGTCTGCTTTCTTTTTGGGAGCGGCTTTTTTCTTGGCAGCAGGCTTTTTCTCAGCCTTTTCTGCGGGAGCGGCTTCCTTTTTGGCGGCAGCTTTTTTCTTGGGCTTGGGCGGGGTTCCCTGCTCAATCCAAGTGATCTTTTCTGTCATGGGGGCGCGATGAACGTCCTTCATGCTCAGGCATTTGGTCGGGCAGACATCAACACAGACGCCGCAGTAGACGCATGCGTGAGGATCGCACTGCCAGGTGCCTTTGGTTTTGTCGACTTCAATGCACTGACAGGGGCACTTGCGGGAGCACATGCCACAGAAGATGCAATCGTCGACGGCTATCTGCAATTCGCCGCGGTAGTTCGGGAACGGCTCGCGAACAACGAACGGGTACTGACGAGTGGCCGGCTTCTTGAGCAGGTTCTTTATAACTGTAGGTGTAAACAGCATGTCAGTTTCTCCTTAGCGTTCGGTGCAGCTGATGCAC
>Ga0070729_10001235_pt1 | contig 41494 bp, 32 predicted proteins | sample tdDd472_FD_66725 | JGI IMG/M metagenome (GOLD analysis project Ga0070729, IMG submission 66725) | Marine sediment microbial communities from the Atlantic coast under amendment with organic carbon and nitrate - tdDd47.2 | ecosystem: Environmental > Aquatic > Marine > Coastal > Sediment | place...
CACTAAAATATCCCATGTATGAATCTATCGTACTGATTAGCGTCCCATTCAGGTCCCAAAGTTGAACTTCGCCATATTCACTCAAAACCAAAATACTTTTGCTATCCGGGGAGAAAATTACCTGATCGACATAATCAAGATATGTATCAAATGTACTTACTATATTTCCGCTCAAATCCCAAAAAGTAAAATCCCCGTAATAAGAATTGGTTAAAATGTATGTGCCATCCGGTGAAAAAGTAATTTGGTCAATAGTCTCGCTACCTATTGAAAAACTGGCGATTATATCTCCATTCAAATCCCAAACTTTAACTTCGCCATATTCATCCAGAGCCAAAATGGACTTGCTATCAGGGGAGAAAAAAATCTCGGTAACATATTCTAACTGTGAATTAAACAGACTAATTTCATTTCCATTAAAATCCCAAACATGCACATCCCCTGAATAGTGAAATGCCAAAATATATCTGCCATCAGTCGAGAAGTTAAAATCGGTAACATCATAAAGATAATCATCAAAAGTATTAATTACATTGCCATCAATATTCCAAATATTAAAAGTACCATAGTCACCTATGGCTAAAACATTATTTCCATCAGGAGAAAAAGAAATTTTATCGACCTCATCAAGATAAGTATGAAAAGTACTGATTTCATTCCCATCCAGATCCCAAATTTTGACTTCTCCATAATCACTCATAGTTAATAATCTTTTGCCATCTGCAGAAAAGCAAATACGCTGAATTCCTGACATTTGGCCGGTAAAAAATGTCTTGCCAATAGCAGGTTTCATATCAAGAATATTGTTAAAAACACTTTTAGTGATGATATTATCATTAATTTTTTTTGCCTTATGAGCAACACGTAAGGCTGTAACAGGAAGTGAATCAGAAAGAGCCCTTGCCATAGCCGCCAGATAAAGCGATCTTCGTATTTTAAAGTATTCATTATCCTGGCCCTGCAGGGCGGCCAAAATGATAAAAGCGTCTTCCTGCTGAATTTCACTGAGCTCACTCATCCATTGCTGTTCTCTAACAAATAAACTATATTCTTTGTCATTATTTTCAAGCTGCTCCCTGAGGGTCAGTAATTTTGTACTATCTTCAAGGTCGAGTTTATAGATATAGGAATAGGCCTTCAGTTTACCATCACAATCAGGGCAATACTGTATGTTTTGAATGAGTTGTATTGCAACAGTGTCGGCATAGTTGGAATATAGGTGTTTCAAATAAGGCACTTTTTCATTATCACATTTCTGGCGATAATATCTAGCACCGGTTAAAAGATTGGAGTGGCTTTCAGTTACCAATACCTCCTGTATATTAATGGTCTCATAGCTTAACTTATCTTGAAAGGAAAGGGTTGGTAAGTTATCGCAAATGTGTTGTTTATCCCAATTTGAACTTAACTCATTAAAATCCCATAGTCCGGCAATAGAATCACCCATCCCTGCAAGTAGATATTTATTGTCAGGTGAGATATCCATTGAATAAACTCCATCCGGATTTACCCTGATAAGATTAAAACCTATAATATTGCCATTAAAATCCAATATACTAACAACACCATTAAGGCTTAAAGATACAAGCATTTCACCAACAGGTGAAAAGGCAACATCATATGGACCATTGTCACCAGGGTAATCAACAAAAAAACGTTCATTTCCTTCAAAGTCCCAAAGTTCAACGTAACCGATCGAATTACCTAATAAGATAAACTCGCCATCTGGTGAAAATGCCACACTGTATATTCCATATGAGTCTCTGAAGAATGCCCGGATTTCATTTCCATGTAAATTCCATAGCTTGGCTGTATTATCAGAACTGCCTGTTAATACCCTGGTACCATCTGGAGACATTGCCACATCATAAACCAGGTTAGAGTGTCCGGTTAATGACTGAATTTCATTACCATGTAAATCCCAGAGTATGGCGGTACTGTCAAAACTCGCTGTCAGGATTTTATCACCATCTGCTGAGAATGTGACATTAAGAAGACGTTCTGAGTGGCCATGGAGTGTTCGAATTACCTCACCTTCAATATCCCAAATTTTAGCAGTACTGTCAAAACTGCCTGTTAAAATTGAATCCCCTCCTGGTGAAAATGCAACACCAAATATGGCTCCTGTGTGGCCATTGTGGCCATGGAAGGTTCGAATGTTGTGGCCATTCATATCCCAGAGTTTTGCTGTACCATCGGCACTACCAGTCAGCACATGAGAACCATCCGGAGAGATTGTCACACCAAAAATTTGGCCGGAGTGCCCTTTAAAAAGCACCTTTGGGTCAATGGTATCTTTAAGCGTGTTTTCATTTATAACGACCGAAGTAATCTCGTCCAAAATATCTTTGGTCACCTCATTGGAATCAACACAATATGCACTCTCGGCAATACGGTAGGCATTTGAAAGTAAGGTATCAGTCGGCTCAGAATCATAGTAGTAATCTTCATTATAGTAGTAATCTGCAAGTTTATTATTGGCCTTCGCAGCAAGTTGATAAGATCTGCGAAGAGTATAATATGCTTCATCATTTCCCTTGAGTGCAAGTAATTCCTGTATTATAATCGATTGCTGTGTAGAGTCAGGAAAACTACTTAATAAAGCGGCTTCCTTTTTTGAAACATCAAGTTCACCCAACCTGTATTCTGCAAGTTTGTTCGCTTCAATCACCTCAAGGAGGATGCTATTAAGTGAATCTCTTTTAATTTCAAGTAACTCTCTTTGCTCAGCCTCAATAATTCTTGCAGAATCAACCTGAACAAGTAATTCAGTAACAGAGTCACTCTTTGAAACGGCAATTTCTTTTAGGCTATCAGATTCTTTTCTTGCTATTTCTGCATCTTCCTTTAATTTAATCGCATCTTCTTTTTGATCCCAAAATACAATTGAAAAAATAATTGCAGCAACTGTGAGAAGACCTAATGCAAAACCTCCAATTTTGAGCAAACGTGCCCAGAATTCTCTTTTTTGGCTTTTCTCCAGGTACTTAATGCTTAAATTAAAATTTGGGTTGTATCGCTTTGCCCAATCCTCTGTTGGGCTTTGTTTTTTCCGCCATTCAAGTGCTACATCCAGACCAGGGTTTCGCAAAACACCGGCTTCCCTGGTGTTATATAAAACAGCAGATTGTGCAAGACGCTGATAGGTCTTGGACGAATCTCTTTCTTCTTTTATCCATGTCTTTAACCTCTTCCATCCCCGCATTAAACTTTCATGGGAGATATCAAGAACTGAATCATGAGAAAGATCCTCGTTATGAGGTGGCATAATAAATGATCTTCCCGGTGCACGAAACGCATCCACTATTTTTATTATCTCTTCATCAGTGGATTTAGCCACAGATGATATTTCACCCAGGGCACAGGGCCGCCTGACAACCCGCGCATCAGAATCGATCTCGGTTAAAGATTTAAAAAGAGTTGCAGCATGTAACTTTTGTGTATCACTTAAGGTATCGTAAATCTCATTGGCATGCTGCGAAAGGGCATCTTCCATGCCTCCAATTTCCTTGTAATGGACAAGGTCAATTACATCAGATTTAACCGGGTTATTCGACCAGGCACCAAAAGTACGCATGAGAGCATGTTGCAATACTGGCAGTTGATCCTGGCTGTCGGTGATACTGTTTAAAATTTTTGAAAGCAAGCGGGAAGAAATTTCTCCACCGGCAACATGAATCGGCCCACGAATTGCTTCCCTTGTCTGGTTGCGGGTTAATCGTGGTATTAAATACTGGCTGTCGTTTATGGCTTCTGGCAAATCCCTGAACTGGGGGCAATCCCCTAAATAATCCGAACGCATCGTGAGCGCTATATAAATCGGCATTTCCCTCTGATATGAGGATTCGAGGATAAGTTTTACAAATTTTGAGGCATCATCCCTTGCATCCTTACTCCCGGAATCGATAAAACGAAACAACTCTTCAAACTGGTCAACAAGAATCAGGATATTTTCAGAAACCCTGAAATCTTTGATCGTCTCAACCAATCCCATCGATCCATGCCTGAGCGCGGTTTCAGTAAACTGGCCATGACCTTCAGACAGTTTTTCGTTCCTCCAAAACTGAGGTGAATTTAATGCACTGGCCAGATTGCCAATGGGATCGTTCCCGGGGCGCATGGTGGCAACACGCCATGCAGAAGGCGTGGAGTCATCATTATTTAAAAGTGTTGGTAAAAATCCTGCCCGCAGCAAAGAGGATTTTCCGCTACCTGAAGTTCCTACTACAGCCAAAAAATGAGTACGGTGAAGTTTTTTTCTTAACTCTTCAATCTGGTTTTCGCGGCCAAAAAACAAATGTTGTTCGCTGGCTTCAAATGGGCGAAGTCCAGGAAATGGGTTTAGAATTTTCTTATTTTCACTCATGAGAATTCTAACTTTCAAGATTTTGTAAAAATGCCTTCATTCTTTTGTTGTCAAATAATCCTTCAGCCTGCACTACGGATACAGCATGCAAGGCTGGCGGCTCTATACCCTTCTCTACATATATAAATGGTGTAAGCAATGAATGCTCATGCTCAAAATCCGGATTTTTTCTGAGCATTCTTAACTGTTCACGATTCCACTTCTGGTTGGATGTACCAAAATAAAATAAAATGGCATCGCAATCTTCCAGATTCTCATCGTGAAACTCTTGTATTTCTGATTCTGAACCAAGATAGTCGGGCATTAAAACATCAAATCCCTCCTGGTACAGGTAGTCTTTAAGATCGGTAATATGGTTTGATCTCTTTTTTCGGGATTCATTACTCAGATCTTCCTTATTACAGAAAATGTAGACTGTTTCACCCTTGGGTTTAACACTAACCCTGCCATCGGCTAAATTCTTATTAGCTTTAATAAGTTCAATATTTTCTTCTATTTCACCTTTGAAACCTTCAATTGAGCTTTTAATAACATCGCTTATGTGTTCGTCATTCTCCAACGATTCGATAAAATCATTTTGCTTTTCACTTTTTATTTCTATGTCGTCTGGTATCCAAACCAAGGACTTCAGTTTATTATCCTTACAAAACTTGCTTGCTTCACGAAATTGAAGATCAACAACTGATATTTCATCCTTTGGGTCCATTGGCTCATATTCTTCACCAATGATATGAATAGAGAGGAAACTTTGTTCTAGGTATTCATCTACCTTATCTACCGCCTTCGATGGAATTTGGTTCAAACGCTTGGCCGGAACAATATTAAATCTGCGCTGTGTAAGTTCTCTGATAATCTGGCTCCGATAATCCTGCATTGAATTGTTGGTTTCAGCGATATAAATCGTGTTGTCTTTCTTTTTATTTACAGGAGGTTCATCATTCAACACATCCCTGATACTATATGCCAACTCATTAATCTTTTCATGGAATTTCCTGGCTGAATCTTTGCCTTTTCTTAAACCAATCTCCAGGGGAAACTTTTTTTCGGGGTCAACTTCATAAAATCTATATCCTAACTTATCCTCAAATTCTCCAGGCAATGGTGGATCAACTGGCAATTTATCTATTCTGATAATTCGCTTAACACCTTCCTCAGCTCCGTATTTCTCAAAAAAAGCATCTCTCTCTTTACTACACCAATCTGAATTTATGTAGAGTGGCGACAATATTACCAAAAGAAAGTTTGTGTTTTCAATTTTCGTGATGAGTGATTCAGATAATGTGGTACCAACACCACGTAGCTGAGGATCTCTAAAAATATTGCACGCATCTCCCCGAATTTGCTTCAACCGTATATCTAATTTTCCATGAAGATCGGCAACCCACCCCGGATCATCTTCATCTTCATAGGACTTGGAATTATCATCATGGTTATAGCTGATAAAAATGTCTATAAACTCATCCTGTTTATTTTTTTGTGTCATTTCTAACAATATTTTCAAGGATATAAATTCAAAAAAACTAAACCAATGTCAACAAATATAGGTATAATAACTTAAAAATAAAACATTAAAAGTCATTTCTTTGTTCAATGAAGGATCAAAATCAATCACTTTTTTAAATAAATTTGCACACCCCTTTAATTAAATAATAGGTTTAAGTTTCGGACATACGATGAAAAAATTTGAGTGCAGCCAGATATCTTAAAAGATTTTCCCTACTTTTGCACTCCATCAACAAATAAGCCTTATGCGCTTTACAAATCTTCCGATTGTGACCATTCGCTAAGTTTCTCCAGGAACATTACTTTTCATTTCCGGTTTTACTTTTCGCAATTTACTCAGGGAAATCCCCCTGGTTTTTCAATTCATTTATTAATTACTATTAAAAGTCTGAGGAGGACAAATTATGTTAACAAAAAATCAAACCCGATTTGTGCGTGTGTGCACAGCAACGACCACCATTGATAATAATTATCAACGAGAGAAAAGTGAATTATTTTATCAGTTAAAAAAACGAAAACGAAGATGAGTCAAAGAAAAAGTACGTTATTGCAGTCATATTATTTAAATATTAAAATTCTGAAACAATTTTTTAAAGATATAAAAGAGGCCATTTCAGGTACCGACCAGGACTTTACCGAAGGGAAACTGGGCAGGGCCATATTTCTGCTATCCATACCAATGGTATTGGAAATGGTGATGGAATCTATTTTTGCCGTTGTGGATATTTGGTTCGTATCAAGGCTTGGCGCTGATGCAATTGCCACAGTTGGTATTACTGAATCCCTGATTACCCTGATATATGCAGTTGCGATTGGGCTCAGTATGGCCACCGCCGCGCTTGTTTCAAGACGTATTGGTGAGAAAAAACCTGTTGCTGCAGCTAACGCAGCATTCCAGGGAATTGTAGCTGGGTTCCTTATTTCAATTGTCATTGCTATTCCGGGAGCTATTTTTGCACCGGAACTACTTTTATTGATGGGATTGTCAACCGAAGTGGCTGCAGGCCTTTCTTCCTACACAGCCATTATGCTCGGCGGAAACATGGTCATCATGCTGCTATTTATTATTAATGCCATATTCCGGAGCGCAGGTGATGCTGCCATTTCTATGCGTGTACTCTGGTTGGCCAACAGTATCAATCTGGTTCTTGATCCAATTTTAATTTTTGGTTGGGGACCCTTCCCTGAACTGGGAATTGCCGGAGCAGCCATAGCTACGAATATCGGTAGGGGCTTAGCGGTAGCATATCAATTGTACTTGCTATTCAGAGGAAATGGAAGGGTAAAACTTTTCTGGTCCAAAGTAAAAATTGACTTCGCTATAATGGGCAAGCTAATCAGGATTTCGTTGGGTGGAATCGGCCAAACAGTGATAGCTACTTCAAGTTGGGTAGCCATGGTTAGAATAATTTCAATTTTTGGTAGTGAAATCGTTGCCGGCTACACAATCGCTATAAGGATTATTATTTTTTCATTGCTGCCTTCGTGGGGCATCAGTAATGCAGCTGCTACACTTGTAGGCCAAAACCTGGGAGCAAAAAAACCAGACCGTGCCGAAAAATCCGTATGGCTTACCGGGCGTGTAAACCTGGTTTTGCTAGGATTTATTGGCGTTGTACTTGCATCTTTTCCGCATTTTTTTATGCAACTGTTTATTGCTGACCCTGCTGTTGTAAACCCCGGCGCACAATGCCTGAGAATCATCAGCGTTGGGTTTTTAGCATATGGATTCGGGATGGTTTTGATTCATGCCTTTAACGGGGCCGGTGATACCCGGACACCAACTTGGATAAATTTTATTTGCTTCTGGATTATAGAAATTCCATTCGCTTATTTGCTGTCCGTTACTATGGGTGTGGGTGAGCAGGGCGTTTTTTATTCCATTGTAATCGCTGAAACCTTGCTTACAATTATGGCATTTATCATGTTTAAAAGAGGTAGGTGGAAAGAGAATAAAGTCTAACACACCGAATAAGTAAATCATAAGTAATTTTAGGAGCAATCCGTCGGATGGCAAATTTTGCCAATAAACCGGCGGATTGCTTAGTTTTGTGGAATAAACAATTTTCAAGCTCTTTCGGAGGGTTACATCCAAACTATATTACGACGCATGTATTCGATTAAAAATAACTTCCCGAGCCCAGACAATTATTTGCATTTTACTATACTGATTGGGGCATTGATGATATGTTCCTGTAATCATTCTAGTCCGGATAAAAATGTATTCCATGCCAAATCATCTGGACCTGAAAACGGCCACCTGGTAATAGCCGGTGGCAGCCTTAGCGACACCTCAGTGTTCGGTAAGTTTATGCAACTGGCAGGCGGACCTGACGCCCCGGTGGTAATTGTAAGCACTGCACGTACCGATGGTGAGATTCATACAGAATTCTACATACAGCAACGAAACAGGTTTGAACGCTATGGTTTCAGGAATTTTTCATTTCTCCATACCCGCAGCCGCGATACCGCCGACATGGATATATTTACAAAGTCGATTTCAAATGCCCGTGGAGTCTGGTTTTTGGGTGGCCGGCAATGGCGCCTGGTTGATGCATATACAGGCACCAAAACCTTTGAAGAATTTAATAAACTTTTGGCCAGAGGCGGAGTAATTGGTGGAAGTTCCGCCGGAGCTTCAATTCAGGCAAGTTATCTTGTTAGAGGTGATACGAAAACCAATACTGTGATGATGGGTGATCATGAAGAAGGCTTTTCTTTTCTAAAAAACGTAGCCATCGATCAACACCTTCTGGCCATGAACAGGCAGTTTGATATTTTTGACATTCTCGATGCACATCCCGAATTATTGGGAATTGGCCTTGATGAAAATACAGCCATCATTGTTAGTGGTAATACTTTTGAAGTAATGGGTGAAAGTTATGTAGCTATATATGACGGAACCCTATATAAAGAGGTGCGTGACCGTGACGATTGGTCGCATGTTGTTGGTAAAATTACTCCCTTACCAAAAGGTAGCCGGAAATTCTATCTTTTAAAATCAGGACAAAAGTACGATTTGATGAACCGCAGGGTAATTAATGAATAAACTTATTGCTCAAACATGCCCACCAATTCATATTCAATTATTTTTGCTTATTAAACAATTAATTACAAATAACCTTTATACCATGTTCAATAAAGAAACCTACATCAATCGAAGAAAAAAACTAATTGCGGATGTCGGTAACGGGATTATCCTGTTCCTTGGCAACAATGAAAGTCCGATGAACTATGCCGATAATACTTTTCACTTCAGACAAGACAGTACATTTCTATACTTTTTCGGACAGAAACACCCTAACCTGGCAGCAATTCTTGACACCGAGTCTGGTGAAGTAACTGTTTATGGAGATGACTATACCATCGATGACGTGGTTTGGATGGGAGTGCAACCTACAATTTCCAACCGTGCCGAAAGCTGTGGTGTAAATAATACAGCAAGTACTTCAAAACTATCTGAAGATATAAGCAAAGCAAATAATTTAGGTAGAAAAATTCACTTTCTCCCTCCTTACCGTCCGGAAAATAAAATTAAGCTTTTTGATTTTCTTGGAATCGCACCATCACGGCAACAAAATGCTTCTTCCCTCGAATTGGTTCAGGCTGTGATTGCACAACGAAATTATAAAACCGCAGAAGAGGTTTCCGAAATCGAAAAAGCAGTTGACGTTACTGCTGATATGCATATTGCTGGCATGAAAATGCTTAGGCCCGGAATGCGCGAGTCGGAGCTTGCTGCTGAAATGGAAAGAATTGCCATGGCTGCCGGAGGAAACATTTCTTTTCCTGTTATTGCAACAATCAACGGGCAAACTTTGCACAATCACTACCATGGAAATCATTCCGAATTAGGTAAAATGTTTTTACTGGATTGCGGCGCTGAAACTGAAATGGGATATGCAGGCGATATGTCGAGTACTTTTCCGGTGGATCGAACATTTACTGATCGGCAAAAGGAGATTTACCAGGTTGCACTGAATTCGCACGAGGCAGCAATCAATATGTTGAAACCAGGTGTTCCGTTCAAGGAAGTTTATTACGAATCTGCCCGGGAAATTTTAAGAGGTTTGGGTGAGTTGGGATTTTTTAAAGGAAATGTTGACGAAGCTGTTGCTGAAGGTGTGCACGCCATGTTTTTCCCCTGTGGCCTCGGACACATGATGGGCCTGGATGTGCATGACATGGAAGATTTGGGAGAGCAATATGTAGGATACGATAACCAACCCAAGAGCACTCAGTTTGGTGCTAAATCTCTCCGACTGGGTAGAAAACTTGAACCAGGGTTTGTATTGACCATCGAACCGGGCATTTATTTCATTCCTGATCTGATTGATAAATGGAGAGCAGATAAGAAATTCATGAATTTCCTGAATTATGATAAACTTGAGGAATATAAAGATTTTGGCGGTTGCAGGAATGAAGAAGATTTTCTGATTACAGATGATGGTTACAAACTGCTTGGCAAGCCAATACCAAAAACCATAAAAGATGTGGAGGCCCATCGTAATTATTAAGGTAACGATCTCCAGAGTTTTTGAAACTTTGGAGTTCTCTTAGCCACAATTCAATATTAAATGCTCATATTAAACAAACAAATAATCCAGGAGTTGGTCGATCCGATGGAACTAATGGATGTTCTGGAAGAGGCATTAATCCAACAGGAAAATGGCAAAGTAATCATGCCACAACGCATGCATGCCGATTTTAACGGAAATATGCTCTTGCTGATGCCTTGTTACTCGGGTGACTTTTTTGCTACAAAGATGGTTTCTGTTTTTCCAAAAAATGCTGACAAAAAACTACCGGTTATTTATGGATCTGTGGTACTTAACGATGGCAATACAGGAAAACCCCTGGCCATGATTGAAGGTTCGTCACTAACAGCCCATCGTACCGGCGCAATTGGTGGCCTTGGCATCCGACACACAACTCCAGAAAATATCAGTACTGTTGGGCTAATTGGCGCCGGGGTTCAGGGGTATCATCAATTGGTATATGCATGTAATTCACGACAGGTGAAATCTGTCCGTATTTTCGATCAGCAAACTGTATCCTCCATTAAAATCATAACATCACTTAAAAGTGATTTTCCTGACATCGATTTCTCAGTAGCTGCTTCTGCGGAAGAACTCGTTAAGAATTCACAATTGATCATAACGGCCTCCACATCAGAAAAACCTGTTTTACCAGATAAGCCCGGCCTGCTCGTAGGAAAACACTTTATTGCTGTTGGTTCGTACACACCAAATATGCAGGAATTACCTGCTAAGCTGTTCTGCCTGACGGACCAACTCATTGTTGATACGGAACATGCCACTCGTGAAAGTGGTGACGTAATCAATCCTGTAAAAGCCAATCAATTGACAAAGGAGCAGGTGATACCTATTTCAAAACTGATTACTGAAAAAGTAAATTTGTCGGCAAGCTCAACAACAATTTTTAAGTCCGTTGGCATGGCCTTATTTGATCTGGCGGCAGCAAAGTACTTTTACAATAAAGCGTTGAAAAACGAAGCAGGAACAACTGTTGGATTTATAGCTTAAAAATTCAAACTCAGGATTCAAAACGGCTAAAAATGTTGGAATCTGTTTTTTGAAATTTTTTTGAATTTTGACACTTATGACCTGGAGAACTGAACCCTGAAAAACGAAAAACATGGCGCTGAAACAACTTAACTGGCAACCGCCTGAGCACTGGCTCAAATTAAAGACTATTGATTTACACACTGGTGGAGAGCCTCTGAGAGTTTTCGTCGATGGCCTTCCCGATATCAAAGGCAAAACGATACTTGAAAAACGTCGATATTTCAGTGACAATTTTGATTACATCCGCACAGGGACAATGTTTGAACCACGTGGACATGCCGACATGTATGGAGCAATTATTACTGAGCCCACAAGTCCTGACAGTGATCTGGGTGTATTTTTTATGCACAACGAAGGCTACAGCACCATGTGTGGCCATGCAATGATTGCCCTGGGCAAACTCCTTGTTGAAACTGGAATGATTGAAAAAGATAACACCGATCCTGAAATCAGGATTGATGCCCCTCCGGGAAGAATCACCCTTAAAGTAAACAAAGAAGGAAACAAAGTCACCTCCACTTCTTTTAAAAATGTCCCTTCCTTTATGTTGATGGAAAATCAAAAGATACATGTTCCTGGAGTGGGTGATGTTACTTTTGATATTGGTTATGGCGGGGCATTTTATGTATACATTCAGGCAAAACCCCTTGGGCTTAAACTTGACGGCTCCAATTATAACAAACTGATCGACTATGGTAAAAAGATCAAGAATACGGTGATGGAGAATATAGAGGTCAAACATCCATTCGAAGAGGATTTGAGTTTTTTGTATGGTACAATCTTTATTGATGATCCATATAAGATTTCAAACCACAGCCGCAATGTTTGCATTTTTGCAGAAGGTGAAGTTGACCGATCCCCAACTGGATCGGGTGTGAGTGGCAGGGCAGCTATACATCATGCTTCAGGTGAGTTGAAGGTTGGAGAAAAAATTACGATCGAAAGCATCCTTGGGACAACAATGGATGTGGAAATTATTGAGGAAACAACATATGGCTCACGCAAAGCCATCGTTCCGGAAGTTACCGGAACAGCATTTTTCACTGGTAAAAACGAATTTTGGTTTGACCCGGAAGATCCTTTAAAGGAAGGATTTATTTTTAGATAATAGAAGAAAGTTAAATTTGCTAATTATTTTAAAAAGTCAATTGCATACAACTAAACAATCAACATAATGAAAAAGATATTTACAATTATTACAGTCATTACCTTACTCCTATCATTGCAGCATTCAAATGCCTGTACTGTGATTGTTGCTGGTAAAAATGCCACTGCCGATGGTTCAGTAATCGTTTCTCATACCGATGCCGGGCCGGATACCAAATTGCATGTTGTCCCGGGACAGATTTTTCCTGAAAGAGCAATGACCCCTGTTTATTGGGGAATGGTTGATTCGGGCAGGCCACTGGGCGATTATGGTGATACCATCGGATTTATTCCACAGGTCAGGGAAACTTTTTCTTATTTCCAATCGGCCTATCCGCAAATGAACGAATATATGCTGGCTATTGGTGAAAGCACCACCAGCCAAAGAGAAGAATTAAAACTTGATCTTTCGGTTTGCAAACAAATCATGACCGTTGAGCAGGCCCAGGCTTTTGCTTTACAGCGTTGCAAAACAGCAAAGGAAGCACTTGTCCTGATTACTCATCTGATGGAAACTTATGGATTCAGGCCATCCTGCGTAGGAGAATCAGAAGACCTGGTTCTGGCCGACCCTAACGAAGCCTGGGTTTTGGAACTTTTTAGTGTGGGAAATGATTGGACACCTGAAAGTGGAAAACCCGGATGTATCTGGGCTGCACAACGTGTCCCAGATGATGAAGTTTTGATTATTCCCAACTGGAGTATTATTAAAGAAATTGACCTGACTGACACCGAAAATTTTAAAGCATCTTCTAATTATATGCAAGAAGCCATCGACCGGGGTTGGTACGATCCGGCAAGTGGAAAGCCATTTATATGGCAGGAAGTTTATGCACCCATCGCACGTGAATGGGCCACCAGCCGTTTCTGGTTATTTTACTCACAACAAGCACCCAATTATACCGAATGGCCCAATCGTTATTCTACCGATCCCTTTGCCGGCGATGAGCAATACATTCAATTTGTTGAACCACTCTCCCTTTATCCATTTTCAGTAAAACCCGAAAAGCCTATGACAGTGCAGGATGTGATGGCATTTCAACGGACAACATTCCCAGGAACCTTATACGACAAAGAAAATGCCCCGGCATGGTACTATCCTGGCCCGGATGGAAAGATGGTAAAAAGCGACCATGCAACTCCTTTCCCCACTGCTGATATGCGGAAAGTTTTAAAGATTAATCGCCGCCGGAATGTTTCACGGGCACGTGGAGAATATGGAATGATCGCTCATTTACGAGGATGGTTACCCAGGGAAATTGGTGGAGTGTACTGGTTTTTTGTTGACAATGCCTATACAAGCGCCTATGTACCAATGTATTCCGGAGTTACCGATATTGCTGAATGTTACAAGCGTTACGACCCTGCAGTATACGATGACAACTCGATGCGCTGGGTGGTTGATTTTGTAGACAACCTGCTTTACCTGCGCTGGCAACCTGCTGTAAAAGATCTGCACAAAGTACGCGATCCGCTGGAGCAAGCCTTTTTTGATGAGCAGGTGGAAGTGGATAAAAAGTTTATGGATTTGTATGAGAAAAACCCAAAGAAGGCCGTGAAATATTTAACTGAACTGACCATTGAAAGACAGGAAAAAACACTTAAATTGTTTCAGGATTTTCGCATCCATCTAATTACAAAATACACAAATAACAAGCAGGGGATTTAATTTATGGAGGATAGGGGATGGAATTTAGAGTTTAGAAAACAACCTCAACTATTTATCATCTAACGCTGTCTTCTATTGTAAACCTGAACCAGGAAAATGACATCCTTAAACTTGAGTTTCTTCTTTTTCAGGGCTTCTACAAGTTCAGGATCATCTTCAAAATATGCCATCATTTGCTTTTTAAAACCGGAAGTTTTTACCCTCTGGTGTATTTGCCCCTTGCGCTCCAGGTAGAAGTCACCGGTAAAAGGATTGGGAATTAAACCTTCGTCATTGTATCTTTCAATACTATAGTCACCTTCCTCCTTTAGCTTTGGGTTTGAAAGAAAATAGTCTTTCGAAATTGGCTCAAAATATTTCTGATAACTCGTTTCACTGTTTACATCATAATAGTAAAAGTACAAATTAACAGCGCCTGTATCCATCACTTGCATATAACCTACAGGGCCTCCAATTACCGTACTGTTTCGTTGTACATTTTTAGAAACATAGGTCTGATCACCTATTTTGTAAGAAAGTACATTTTTAGGGTAATAGGTTGTTTTTATCCCATAGGTATTTCTAAAAACTACCCGGCCATTGGCTTGATCCGGCCTTAGTTTTTTAAGGACCCCGGTAAGGGTATCCATGTCAATCGTAATAACATATCCCGGAACAAAACTGGCTTTTTGGGCATGAATTGATCCGCCAATCATGGCAAGAAGAAAAATCAAGAAGGTATACCTTATTCGTGCTTTCATAATTCAATTTCAAAAAATCAATAGTCAGCGCGTTACAAAATTCAGGCCAGTACCACGCTTTAAAAAAATTTCAGCAAAGTTATTCCAATAACATTGAAAACCAGTTTTACCCGAAATAATTGGGATGATCAAAGAAAATTGATTTTCCAAGTGTTATATTATTATTCAGTAATTTCAATACGATTTCCTTCCGGATCAGAAACAACGCTTTCGAAATATCCATCACCGGTAATTCTAGGTTCGCTCAATATTTCCAATCCGTCATCCCTGAGTTGATCGGTGAGCAAATTTACTTTAGATTTACTTCCAACTGAAATAGCCAGATGGGAAAATCCGAGTCCCGTATCTCCTTTATCATTCCATGTTGAAATTTCTTGTCGTAGCATCAGTTCAATCCTGGCCCCACCTTGAAAAGACAGAAAGTAGGAGGAAAAACGTTTTTTTTCATTTACATATTTCTCACTACTAATCATTCCAAAATATTTGATATAGAAGTCTTTCATTACTTCTAAATCCTTAACCCATATGGCAATGTGTTCTAATTTCATTTAATAAAAATATTATAGCAAAAACTTCAAAAGATTAACCCTAATCAGGTCATTCTCTTTACCTTTAAATAAACACTTCTATAGACTAATTTTACTGGCCTCGCCAAATTTAACAGTTTCAATAAGAGTCACTTCCTGTTCCATGTCCTTTATACTTAAGATAAACTCCCCTTTTTCGGCTACCAATTGGTTGTTGTAATTGTAAAAAGCAAGGTCTTTCGGGCTCAATTCAAAATCAACGGTCTCTGATTCTCCTGGCTCAAGCTCAATTTTTTCGAATCTGCGCAATCTTTTATTGTCAGGTGTAATTGAAGCATACAAATCTGAAGAATAAAGCATCACCACTTCTTTGCCCTTGCGGTTTCCTGTATTGGTAACCTTAACAGATACTATAATGTATGCATCATTAGATAAAGACTTACTGCTGACATTGAAATCGCTGTAACTAAATGAGGTATAACTCAGCCCATACCCAAATTCCCATTGGATAGCAATTTCAGATCCATAATCGTAAACATCTCCATGTCTTTTCGGTTTTTGAGCCTGCTTATAATCATAGGTAATCATTGAGTTTGGAAACATTGGATAAGTATAGGGAAGTTTACCATTGGGATTGGCATCACCGAAAAGAATTTCAGCAAGGGCATCGCCACCAAAATTTCCGGGTAAATAAGTATGTATAACAGCATCTACTTTCTGTTCAAATTTACTGATTACCCTGGGACGACCTTCGTTGAGAATTAGAATTACCGGTTTACCAGAATTGGCCAAAGCTTTGGCAAGTTCAGTCTGGTTATCGGAAATGTAAAGATCGTTCAGGTCTCCCGGTTTTTCACAATAGCTGTTCTCGCCCAGAAAAAGCAAGATATAATCCACAGATTGTGCAGCCTTTACCGCAGCCTCAATATCAATACCTTCTTCATCAAAATATTTTCCGTCATTTCTATAGGACACTCCAACAGTAAAGCTGACATTACCTTTACCGATTTTGTTTTGTATGGCTTCCAGAAAAGTATTGTAGTCTTTAGTATATTCATCTGTCCTATCACCCTGCCATGTGTAGGACCAACCACCGTTCATCGAGCGCATACTATTAGCATTTGGGCCGGTTACAAGTACTTTGGCATCCTTCTTTAATGGGAGAATTTCATTTTCGTTTTTTAGTAAGGTGATCGATTCAAGCGCAGCTTCGAGTGACAATGTCTCAAATTTTTTACTACCAAAATCGGGATAATCACTGAGTTTGGTGGCAGGGCTTTCAAACAAGCCCAGTTCCAGTTTCAAAATCAATATCCTTTTAACAGCTTCGTTTATGCGTTCCAAGGGCACCTCACCCTCATTGACAAGCTCGATGAGGTTATCGCAAAACTTGAAATTATATGGCACCATCGACATATCGATCCCCGCATTGATGGCAATTTTTACAGCTTCCTTCTGAGTAACTGCTATTTTATCGCGATTGTTCAATTTTTCAATATCGCGCCAGTCGGAAACCAGCATGCCCTCAAATCCCATTTCATTTCGCAATAGTTGAGTTAGAATTTCATAATTAGCATGAACCGGAAGGCCATTTATTATACCTGATGAAACCATGATCGTTTTTGCACCTGCGTCTATGGCAGCCTGGAACGACGCAGTATGAATTTCTTTAAGTTCTCTCACCGAGATATTTAATGGATTTCTGTCTTTCCCTGAATTCGAATTGTAAGCCAAAAAATGCTTCAAGCAGGCGGCACCATGTTTCATATCAATTCCATGCTGTGTATTTCCTTGCAATCCTCCTACAGCAGCCTCACCCATTTGCTGACATAAATAAACATCCTCTCCATAGGTTTCCCAAAGCCTTGGGTCACGGGAATCCCTGCCCATATCCAGTACCGGGGAAAAGGTCCATGGTATGTTTGAAGCACGCATCTCGTAAGCTGTAAATTCGTTCAACTCTTTAACCAAACCAGGATTAAAAGTTGCTCCTTGCCCAATTTGCTGAGGATACAATGTTGCCCCAATGGTATAATTTACCCCATGAATAGCATCGATACCATAAATCATAGGGATTCCTGTTTCTTCTATGGCCATTTCCTGGATTTGATCTACCTTTTCGTTCCACCACTCTGCCGTGTGCGGCTGTTTAGCTGTATTTAATACCGAACCAATTTTATAACTTTTAAAGGCAAGTTTTAGCGAATCAATATCCAGTTCCAGTGGCTCAAGTAATTCACCATTATCATCTTCAGCGATGAAAACATCAAGGGTGATTTGTGTCATCTGACCTACTTTTTCTTCAAGACTCAATCCAGCAAGAATATCTTCGGCTCGTTGATCAAATTTACTGATTACCTTCTTTTTCTTCTCCGCATTACAACCGGCAATTATCAGCATCGATAAAAGAAACAACAATGTTAATATCCTTGATCCAATCATAATCTCTTCATCTAGAAAATAAGAAACTCAATAAAAAGGGACAAATTTAATTAAAGAAGGATGTCTTCATTGGATTTATGCTGTCAATTGAACAAATACTTTCAAGATCAATAAAAATCTCGCTTTTTGTGCAGGTTTTTCCCAACCTTTGCAAAAAAAATAAGAATAATTGAAAGCAATCGCTCGGAAATCAGAATTCATACTCTTACTTACAGCCATTATCTGGGGATTTTCGTTTGTGGCGCAGCGGGCAGGTATGGAGTTTACTGGGCCGTTTACATTTAATGGTATTAGGTTTGCTCTTGGAAGTATGTCGCTGCTGCCTTTTATTTATTTCTATAACAAGAAATCAACGAATAAAAAAACACCTTCAAAATCTAAACTCTCCAGAGAATTTATTCTTGGTAGTGTTTTCCTTGGAACGGTACTTTTCATCGCCTCATCATTCCAACAGGTGGGCATTGTTTATACCACCGCTGGCAATGCAGGTTTTATAACCGGATTGTACGTTATCTTCGTTCCAGTGTTTGGAATTGTCATCAAACAAAGAACACAAATCAATGTTTGGTTTGCCGCTGTTCTGGCTTTAGGAGGCATGTATTTATTGAGCGTAAAAGATGGCATGAGTATGAACATTGGAGACATCCTCGTTTTATTGGCCGCAGCATTCTATGCAATCCATGTTTTGGCTGTTGGCCATTATTCCAATAAAATCGACAGCCTTAAATTATCAGCACTTCAGTTTGCAATATGTGCTTTCTACAGTTTACTGGCAGCTTTTATTTTTGAATCACCACAGATTGATAAGATTTTACTGGCTGCAATTCCTATTTTATACGGAGGTGTTTTTTCAGTTGGAATAGCTTACACGCTGCAAGTCATTGGCCAACAAAAAGCACACCCTGCTAAAGCTGCAATAATTCTTAGCCTTGAAGCAGTTTTTGCTGTTTTTGGTGGATGGCTAATCCTGAATGAGCCCGTTACACTAAAAACTCTGATCGGTTGTTTGCTCATGTTGGCAGGGATGTTTTTAGCCCAGGCTAAGCTTCGATCACAAAGAAATTTAGGTTAAAAACCAATTCTAATAAATAAATTACTAGGCTAAGTACCACTGCAAAAACAAAGGCCCAGCCAAAACCATCCACTTTTATCCCTTTCAATAATTTACCAGCCAGAAACAAAATTACAGCATCCAGTAAAACCATAGCAAGGCCAATACTAACGGCTATCAGCGGAATCTCAAGGGTAGTTAGAATTGGTGAAATCAATAAGTTAGCCAGGGCGATAATTACACCTGCAACAATAGCACAATAAAATTTAGTGGTCTTAATGCCTGGTAGGATATAAACGAGTGCCGCAATAACAGCCACTGCAATAACAAATTTAAGTATTAAATATTCCATAGCTTTTTTGAGGTAAATATACAAAAATCCGCATGCGAAGTCAAGTGGTTTGCATCCTATTTTGTAATTTTTATAAAGCAATCAAGTAAAACACCCTAAGGTTGAACTGCTTTTAAAGATTGCTAAAGAAAATATTTATAATGATTAGTCCTGCAGAATGCACAATTCCGAGCGAAATTCTCCTTTATAGTACAATTTCAACTTTTACTATTCAATCAGATTTAAGATACTCCACCTTGTTGTTCCTTAGTTATTGCATCCTTTTTACAACAAAATCTTCTACCTTTACCGCAAAAATACTCAACGTTGAATATTGCTGTAAATACACGACTTCTGATCAAAGACAAGATAGAGGGGATTGGATGGTTTAAATTCGAAAATCTGAGCCGCATTACGAGGCAACATCCTGAACACCAGTTTTATTTTTTGTTTGACAGGCCCTATAGTGAAGAATTTGTTTTTGCAAATAATGTAACACCATTAATTGTCAATCCTCAGGCCCGGCACCCGGTGCTCTATTATTTGTGGTTCGAACATGCTATCCCCAGGGCGCTTAACAAATTAAATGCAGATCTGTTTTTATCACCCGATGGATATCTGAGTTTAAGTTCAAAAGTTCCATCGATGAATGTTTTTCACGACCTGAGCTTTGAGCATTTCCCTGCAGACCTCCCCTATCTTGAAAGAAAATACTATCGTTATTTTTTTCCAAAATATGCACAAAAAGCCATAAGAATTGCTACAGTTTCGGAGTATTCAAAACAAGATATTGTAAAGCAATATGGAGTGGATGAAGAAAAGGTTGATCTGGTATACAGCGGCACAAATGAATCCTTCAAACCTGTTGGCGAAGATGTAAAAAATCGCATCAGGAATGAATTTACCGGGGGTGCACCATATTTTTTATTTATGGGTTCCTTGCATCCACGCAAAAACCTGGCTCGCCTTTTCACTGCATTTGATCAATTTAAGCAAAGGGATTCATCTGGCACAAAGTTGCTCATCGTTGGAATGAAAAAATGGTGGACTGGAAATATCAAAGAGGCCTTTGACAACATGACTCACCAGGAGGATATTATTCTTCCAGGCAGGGTTGAACTGAAAACACTTAATGAAATTGTTGCATCCGCCCTGGCAGTAACCTACGTCAGTTATCTCGAAGGTTTTGGGCTGCCAATTCTCGAAGGCTTCCACAGCGATACACCGGTGATTACTTCTGATGTAACATCCATGCCCGAAGTTGCGGGTGACGCAGCATTGTTAGTTGATCCATTTTCTACTGATTCTATTGCCAGTGCCATGACCAGTATGGCAAATGACATTACGTTAAGGGAAGATTTGATTAAGAAAGGCCGAATACAAAAGGAAAAATTCAGCTGGCAGAAAACTTCTGAGCTACTTTGGTGTTCTATTGAAAAAACATTAGAACAAATATCTTAAAACCACTTAATGAAAAAGACGATTTTTACATCTATCATATTGCTGGCCATTAGTATTTTTGCCATGGGCCAGAGCAAAGAATTGGCTGTTGAGAAATCATTACTGTTTCTCGAAAACCTTGAGAACAAAGATTTTGAAGCAAACAGCAACCTTATGGCACCGTCTTATTCAGATGGCCAGTTTAGCAAAAAGCTTGCATCATCCTGGAATTATCAGCTTGGCGATCTGGGAGCATTTAGGACATTGAAAAGTGTTAAATACGACAAATTCAAGGATTATGATCTTGTGTACTTAACCTGTGCTTTCGAGAAATCGGATTATACCATTAAACTCATGTATAATAAACGGAAGCAGATAACAGATGTTTATTTCATCCCCTACCCACCGCTAATTCCCATAGGAAGCCTGAATTCTATATGGGTGATCATTTTTATAATTCTCTGGGAGTTGGCCTGGAAAGCGATGGGTATGTGGCATGCAGCTACCAATAAGCAGTTGGCCTGGTTCCTGGCAATTTTTATTGTCCCAACTGCAGGAATACTTTCGATCCTTTATGTGCTTTTCATCAAACCTTCAGTAAAACCGATTAAGCAGGTTAAGAAAGTGTGAAGACACTCTTTTTAAAATACCACATTGAAATTCTGGTTGTTTTGGCAGCCCTGCTTTTTATTACCACACGCCATCCTGACTCCCCCTATGATAAAATGATTGGAAGCGACGGTAAGGGTTATTATGCTTACCTGCCTGCTGTGTTTATTTATGGAGATTTAAACTACGATTTTGTTGAATCATACGAACGAATCTATTATGAGGCAATAGATGATTTTTTTGATTTCAGGATCAGAACTGAATCAGGAACCATTAATAAATACTTTCCTGGTGTTGCTATTTTATGGATTCCGTTTTTTCTTTTGGCACATGTGGCCTCGCTCCTGTTCGGGTTTTCAGCTGATGGCTACTCGTTGCCTTACCAGCTGGCAATTGGATTTGCAGCCTTATTCTATTTGTGGTTAGGCCTTAAATTTCTACATAAAATACTACAACATTACAAAATAGAGGACTGGTTGAGTGTTTTTGTGATCTGGATAATATTCTTCGGGACCAATCTATACTACTACACCATAGAAGAGCCGGCATTTACACATGTTTACAGCTTTGCTTTGATAAATGTTTTCAGCCTGACGGTTATCAGGCTGTCAAAAAATTATCAGCCAATTGGCGTTTTATTACTGTCAATCACCCTTGCATTGATCATCATTATCCGTCCTGTGAACGGTATCATAATCTTCGCCATTCCATTTCTTTCAGGAACAATTGACAATCTATTCCGACTCTTTAAAAATATTCTTAATGACAAAAGGACATTGTTTAGCGCACTGACTGTGGGTGTTGCAGTACTACTAATAATTCCAATAATCTGGCTTATGCAAAGTGGCCAGTTTTTGGTTTACACTTATGGCGATGAAGGTTTTAATTTCCGGGCGTCTCATATGCTTGATGTAATGCTCAGTTACCACAACGGATTGCTGATATACACTCCTGTGGCCTTGATCTCGTTTGCAGGATTTTACCCGGTTTTCAAACAATCAAGCCATGTCAGGATCACACTCTTCACATTTCTACTCATCCTGGTATATATTGTTGGTAGCTGGTCGGTTTGGTGGTATGGTGAAGCTTTTGGAATGCGGCCGATGATAGATTTTTATTTTGTGATAGCTATATTACTTGGCATTTGGTTAAAATTTATTAGTTCAAAAAAACTAATCTTCAGTTTTACTGTTGTCGTTTTGGTAGTACTCACTGGTTTTAACCTGTTCCAAACATGGCAGTTTAAAAATGGCATCCTTCCGGCAAAAAACCTGAACCAGGCAACATATTGGGAAAATTTTTTAGCAACAACACCCAAAGCCAGGGTTTACATGGATGACGTTCATTCAAGGTGTATTCAAACTTTTTTCACCGATATGGAAACAAATCCGGGCTGGCTAAACTACACTTCAAAATCAAGTGAATTTGCTTTCAGTGGACAATATGCGTCCAAAATTGATTTCTCAAATACCTACAGCATCGGATTCCGTGAAAATATTTCATCTTTTTTGGCAGACAATAATTACCAGGTTGTAGTTTCGGCAATGGCTTATTCAGGCAATGATAATTGCTCGGCTCAATTGGTTGTTGACTACCTTGATCAAGCCGAAAACAGCCTGAGCTACAATACTTTTTTTCTTCACGAATTCCTCTCCAAAAACAGGTGGACACAAATTGAGTTTGCAGCTACTATACCACCTGAAATTCTGAATGATTTTATTTTGGCTGTCTACTTTTGGAATCCCGCCTCGGATGAAAGGTTTTTTGTGGATGATATAAAGATTGAGATTTGGGAGATAATAGATGAATAGCTTCAGTGCGAAGAAATTTGTGCTAAAAATCAAAAATTCAATAATTGTCAAAATATTCTACTTGCATTACCTTTGCGAAAAATAAAGAGCATGGCCAGAAACAAAAAAATAAAAGGCGACATCGTTTATTCCACCAACCAGGATTATCAATACGACTTTGATGAAGGTAATGATACAGAAACTCTTCCTAACACACAACAAAAGCTCAAAGTGTGGCTCGACCGGAAACAACGTAAAGGAAAGGTTGTAACCTTAATTGAGGGATTTATTGGAAATGATGACGATTTAAAAGACCTTGCCAAAATCCTTAAAACCAAATGTGGAGTTGGTGGAACAGCTAAAGATGGTGAGATCATTATCCAGGGCGATCATCGCGAAAAGATTATGGGTATCTTATTTGCAGAAGGCTATAATGCAAAAAAAGCCGGAGGATAGGGATTACATTTTTCAGTTCAAAGTTTGAAGTTCAAAGTTTGCAGCTAAAACCCAGATTATACCTGTAACCTGCAACTTGAAACTATTTCCTAAAACACTTCTTTTATTTTTATCTTATTCCCCCTAAAATCGATAACATCCTCCCTGGTTTTTCCTTTTAAAGCTTCGAAAACCGGCACATGTGGTGAAATAACAAAAATATCGGATCCTTCAAATTTCATTTTACCAATACCCGTAGCCACAAACATATGTTGCTGATCGGTTAAAACAACCGAGCCAAATTCAACTTTATCGTGCAACTTATCGACACCTATCTGATCCAGACATGCAATTTGTTCCATTGTTTGAAGCAGTTGTTTACCAAACATATCCCTCTTCCTTAACACCTGGGCTCTGTACGAATCATAGCGGTCCTTGGGCTGACCGTATTCGTTAGCACTACTTTGTGCCTCATCAATGGCAAGCCTCGTCTTATCTGCAGATACAGCTAATTGGTCCTTACACAATTCCACCAATTTCCTTTTAAAGCTAACCTTTTCAATCTCATTCATATTTCCTGCTATTTCCAACCCTAAATACATAATTCTTAAATTTGAATTATCTTAACTTTGCTTCGATTTGTTTAAGTATATAAAGATAGTCAATATTTTATCACAATACAAGTTTTTTTTCAATTATGGATCAGGAAGAAGTTTTAAACGAAGCGGTATACTCACCATTAGTTCTTGAATTTCTGGCAGTTGCTCAAAAATACTGCCTGTTTATCGAGGAAATAGACAAGCATAGCAAAGATGAGGTTTACAATGGCTTGCACAAAGCATTGCCACTATTATATGTAAAAGGTGCCTTGTTGCCCGAAATAATGGTTGAAGATTATTCATTTAACGAGAAATATGTAACTGTCGAAAATTGGCAGGATGTATTTAATGACTTAAGGAGTAAATTCGGAAACGAAGATGAATACTGGTTTATAGAGAACGACAATCCGCTAAATGACATCGTAAAGGGAAGCATTTCCGACAACCTTACCGACATCTATCAGGACATGAAAGACTTTACGATTCTTTACCAGAAGCCTGTGCGTGATGCAAAGAAAATTGCAGTGTGGGAAATCAAGGCTTTGTTTAAGTCGCACTGGGGTCTCAGGGTGGCTAACCTCCTCAAAGTTTTCCATTATAAACTATACAGCGGCAAGAATGACAACGATATTGAATATTTTGACAACTTTTAAATCCAGAACCGTACTTTCTAAATAAGGAAACTCCTAAACTACATCCTGTCAATTCTTTACACGGAACTTCTATTAACCTTTCTAAATATCAGCTTATTCCTGAGGTTTTTATTAAAAGAACCTTAGTATATTGAAACTTTAGATACTTTTGCAATTTAAATTTGATCTAAATTAAACACTACCAGTACTAAGGCAATCGAAATCGGATGGATCTGAGTGAACTCAAACAGGGCGAAAAGGCAGTTATAGCCAAAGTTAAAGGCAGGGGTGCTTTCAGGAAAAGAATTACCGAGATGGGCTTTATTAAGGGAAAGCAGGTTGAGGTAATTAAAAATGCACCTTTACGCGATCCCATCGAATACCGACTGATGAATTATGAAGTCTCACTCCGCAGAAGTGAAGCCAGGTTAGTTACTGTTGTCGCCGAAAAGGAAGTTCAAACTGTTAAACCTGACAGTGAATTCCGTGGAGTAATCGATGAAGAAACACTAAAGAAAAAGGCTAACGAAAAAGGGAAAGTAATTGACATTGCCCTTGTGGGAAATCCCAATTCAGGCAAAACCACAATATTTAATTTTGCCTCACGATCCCGTGAGAAAGTAGGAAATTACGGTGGTGTGACGGTGGACGCCAAATTGGCAAAATTTAAACAAGACGGTTATCTTTTGAATATTGTTGACCTGCCGGGCACTTATTCATTGAGTGCATATACACCAGAAGAACTTTTTGTAAGAAAACATATTATTGGCCAATACCCCGACATTGTAATCAATGTATTGGATGCTTCCAACATTGAACGTAATCTTTACCTCACCACCCAATTAATCGACATGGATATTAAGGTTGTGGTTGCCCTCAATATGTACGACGAGTTACAGGCAAGGGGAGATAATTTCGATTATAAAATGCTTGGTAAAATGTTGGGCATACCTATTGTTCCAACCATAGGTTCAAAAGGAAAGGGCATAAAAGAATTGTTTCAAAAGATCATTGATGTTTACGAAGACAGGGATGTCACGATGAGACACATCCACATCAATTACGGAAAAACCATCGAAAGGTCAGTTAAAAAGATACAGGATGAAATCTGGAGGAACAAATCAATCACCGATAAAGTGTCGTCCAGATTTTATGCCATCAAATTATTAGAAAAGGATGAGTCAGTAGATTTCAGTTTATCAAAATTTGACAATTATGATGACCTACGGATGATTGCCGACAGGGAAGTTCAAATGCTTGAGCAGGATTATAAAGAAGATTCCGAATCGCTGATTACAGATTCAAAATATGGTTTTATTTCAGGTGCCCTTAAAGAAACCTACACCGAAAACAAACTGGAACGAAAAACTAAATCCGAAACTGAAATCATTGACACCTTTTTAACAAATAAATTATTTGGCCTGCCAATCTTTATGTTTTTCATGTGGCTGATGTTTTATACAACATTTACACTTGGGAGCTACCCCATGGAGTGGATTGACAAAGGGATTGAGCTCTTTAGCAGTCTTATTAGTACCTACATGCCCCAGGGGATGTTGAAGGATTTGATAGTACATGGGATAATTGCAGGAGTAGGCAGTGTAATCGTATTTCTTCCAAACATCCTGATCTTGTTTTTCTTTATTTCCTTTATGGAAGATACGGGATACATGGCACGCGTGGCTTTCATTATGGACAGGATTATGCATAAAATAGGACTTCACGGGCGTTCATTCATTCCGCTCCTGATGGGTTTTGGATGCAATGTGCCGGCTGTAATGGCTACACGAACCATCGAATCACGCCACGATCGGATATTAACCATATTAATCAATCCCTTCATGTCGTGCAGCGCAAGACTTCCAGTTTACATCCTGATCATTGGAGCATTCTTTCCTAATAATCCAACCAGTATACTATTTCTGATCTATGGCATAGGTATTACTTTTGCTGCCACCATTGCTATCATTTTCAAAAAAACAATATTCAAATCCAAAGAAGCCCCATTTGTAATGGAGTTGCCTCCCTACCGTCTTCCTACCCTAAAAGCTACACTTAAAAACATGTGGTTCAAGGGATCGCAATACTTACGCAAAATGGGAGGGATCATCCTTATTGCAGTAATCATCATTTGGGCTTTGGGATATTTTCCACGATCAACAGAAGCTATGAATATTTTTGATCGGGAAATTGTAAAAAGGGAAATCAGGTTCCAGCAGGAAATTGCCGGCCTGGATTATTCAAATCATAAAGAAAAAATTGATGCATCAAGGAAAGAGATGACCATTGATATCGCGGAGTTAAAAACCCAAAAACAAGCATTCCAACTCGAAAATTCATTTATCGGACAACTTGGTAAGTTTGTCGAACCAGCTATCAGACCGCTTGGGTTTGACTGGAAAATGGGTGTAAGCTTAATTACCGGGGCTGCTGCGAAAGAGATTGTTGTAAGCACAATGGGCGTTTTATATCAAACAAATACCAGTGATGGGGGAACACAAACTCTTGTTGAAAAATTAAAAGACGAAACCTATTCATCAGGCCCTAAATCAGGAAATCCAGTATTTACACCGGTTGCGGCATTTGCCTTTTTGATTTTTGTACTGATATATTTTCCCTGTATTGCTGTTGTAGCTGCCGTGAAAAAAGAAACGGGAGGATGGAAATGGGCGGCATTTCTTGCCATTTACACAACAGTTCTGGCATACATTGCCTCATTGATAGTATTCCAGGTGGGATCACTTTTAGTTTAACTTGAATGATATGATACAAGAGATAATAACATATTGCATACTCATACTGACAATTTCGGTAACAATAATAAAATTGATCAGGTCATTCAGCCAATCCTCAAATAATTGCCAGGGTTGTTATGATTCCGAAAGTGAATGCAAACTTCATCAGATAAAAAAGACATCCAGCCTGGGCAAACATTCTTTTTAATCTATTATCAATCACTGGCTTATGAATAATTTCTGCATCTAATCTATCTTTAGATTAAATTTTCTTAAATTTGCTGAAAATTATCTTGTGCAAAAAATGTATAAATACATTAATCCAAAGGGTAAGTTTATTGCCGAATACCTTGAACTGGGCGGAAAAGAGTTAGTATATGAGGTACTTAAAATGATACCTAAGGATTATGAATACAGAGTTTTAATCCTGGAAAAGGCAGTCAATGAATTTGATTATCCTTCCATTCAAATGGAGGTGCATACCATCAAGGCCAACTTCAGGCAAATTGTTGAAGTTGACAACGATTTCATGATTTTCATACAGAAATTTGAAGATGATACCAGGGTTTTATCAGAGAAGGCCGAAAAGAATATTGCCATCCCTGATAATGTTGACTTTTCAGATTATTTTAAAAGATTTGAAAAGGAGTCAATTCTGGTAGCTAAGGAAATCGATCATTTTGCAGATAATTTATAATATACTTTCCCCAACAAGCTAAGTTATCTGTCAAGTCTGTTCAAAGCATTCACTGCCCTGGTGTAATTGGTTTTAATTTCAAGTGTCTTCTTATAATCAGCCCTTGCCATATTATTTTCCCCAAGCATTTCATAGGCATAACCACGGTTGAAATAGGCCTCGGCATATAAAGGTGCAAGTTCTATTGCACTGGTAAAGTAATCGACAGCAATTTTAAAATCCTGAACATACACCAGGTTAATATACCCGATATTGTAAATGGTGGTTACATGGTTGCCCTGCATTTCAAGAATCATCTGGTAGGTAGAAAGCGCTTTCTGAGTTTGCCCATTTTCCTGATAATACAGGCCAAGGTGGTAATATGGCAAAACATTGTCAGGTTGTAAGTTTATTGAAGTGTTAAAATATTCAACAGCTAATAGATCTTTCTTACCCATAAAAATAAGGCCAAGTTGAAAATAAGCATCAAAAAAATCCTGATCCTGGTAAACAGCCATTTTAAAAGCTTCCACAGCTGCTAAAGAATCAGCTTGTTCCAGCATAGCCAAACCCCTGATATAATAAGCTGAAGGATTAAAACTATCAAACTGTAAAACCTTGTTTATAGTTTCGTAAGTCTGGTCATAGTCTTTTACGATCAGAAACAATTCGGCTAACTTTTGATATGCCAGTTTATTTTCAGGATCTATTGCCAACGCTTTATCAAGTGCATCCTTGCATTTATCAGGACTTCCCAAAACAAGGTATGTATCCGAAAGAGTAATATAATGATAGGGATCGAGTTTATTGATGTCGATGGCAACGAAAATATCCCGGAAGGCACTATCGGTTTCGCCAATTGACAAATAGTATTTTGCCCGTTCAATATAAAGTTTGTCATTTTCCTTATCGGTGCTCAATTGTGCATTGATCTCAGATAATGGATCGATTGTCTTTTCAATTTTATCATCTGTGGCAGTTTTCTTATTTCCTTCACTGATTTCGTTACAGGAAACCAGGAATAGAAGAAAAATTACAGGCAGGAAATAGAGTATTAAAATTCTCATTGTATTAAAAAATATCCGGAATTAAATAAACTGCCATATTAACGTAATTCTTAAAAAATATTTCAATGCAGACCGATAATTCCGGATATGGTAGGATAAAAACGATTATGCTTTACTTGCAAGAATATCTCTTATCTTTTGCTCAAGTTCCTCCGATAACTCAGGATTATCAAGCAGCAGGCTCTTAACAGCTTCCCTGCCCTGCCCAAGTTTAGTATCGCCATAGCTAAACCATGATCCACTCTTCTTGATAATATCAAATTCAACACCAAGATCGATAATTTCTCCAACCTTCGAAATACCCTCACCATAAATAAGGTCAAACTCCGAACTCCTGAAAGGTGGAGCAACTTTGTTTTTCACTACTTTTACCCTGACACGATTACCACTTATGCTCTCCGAATCTTTTATCTGGCCAATTCTGCGAATATCGAGACGAACGGTTGCATAAAACTTTAAGGCATTACCACCTGTTGTCGTTTCCGGATTTCCAAACATCACACCAATTTTTTCGCGCAACTGGTTAATAAAAACACAAATTGCCCCGGTCTTGCTTATTGTTGAAGTAAGCTTTCTTAATGCCTGCGACATCAGCCTGGCCTGCAGGCCCATTTTGGAATCACCCATCTCACCTTCAATTTCACTTTTTGGTGTTAGAGCCGCAACAGAGTCGATTACAATGATATCGATCGCACCTGAACGAATAAGATTTTCAGTAATTTCAAGTGCCTGTTCCCCATTATCAGGTTGAGAAACAAACAGGTTTTGAATATCAACCCCTAATTTCTCAGCATAAAATCTATCAAAAGCGTGTTCGGCATCAATAAAGGCCGCTATACCTCCTGCTTTTTGGGCTTCTGCAATGGCATGTATGGCCAACGTAGTTTTACCGGAAGATTCCGGACCGTAAATTTCAATAACCCTGCCACGTGGCAAGCCACCAACTCCCAATGCTGTATCCAATCCAATTGATCCGGTAGAAACCGCGGGTATATTTTCAACTACACTATCCCCCAATTTCATAATGGTACCTTTACCATAATGTTTTTCAATGTTCCCCAGGGTACGTTCCAGGGCCTGTAGTTTTTCTGCTTTAACTTTTTCAGACTGATTTTGGTTTTCCTTAGCCATTTTAATGTCTTTTTAATTATGATTGCATTGCCTCAAGTATTTGCGCTGCATGATCTTTGGTTTTTACCTTTTTAATTACTTTTTCAATTTTACCTTCTTCATCTATCACATAAGTTGTTCTGATAATTCCTTCATATTCCCTGCCGTACAACTTTTTAAGTCCCCATGCTCCGTATGCTTTAAGTACTTCCTTATTCTCGTCAGCCAGTAAAATAAATGGCAAATTGTATTTTTCTGCGAATTTTTTTTGCTTCATCTGGGTGTCAGCACTAACTCCAACAACCTCATACCCATTTCCCAACAAGTCGGTGTAATTATCCCGAAGGTTACACGATTCAGCTGTACATCCCGGTGTGTCGGCCTTTGGGTAAAAGTACAAAATAACTTTTTTCCCTGCAAAATTCGTTAAATTAATTTCATCTCCATCCTGATTGATTGCATTAAACTCAGGTGCTTTATCTCCAACATTCAAGTATGCCATATTTTTTATTTTATTACGAACACAAAGGTAACTTTTGATAAAGCTACAGGATTTCTATTTAAGAAATATTAAGAGTTATTTACATTCCTGTATTGATGCTGAAAAAACTTACAAAAAGCCTTAAGCTGGCACTCGCTACATTTTGGCTTTCTTGCCTGACAAATGTACCTTCCATGCAAAATTAACCAATGATGTGCTTTTGAAATGTACTCCTCAGGAATATGTTTTACCAGCTGTTTTTCGGTATCAAGAGGTGTTTTTGAATTGGTGGTTAAACCAATGCGTTTTGATACCCTGAACACATGAGTGTCCACTGCCATTGCGGGTTTTGAAAAATACACGGATGCAATTACGTTAGCTGTCTTTCTTCCTACCCCCGGCAGTTCTTGAAGTTCATCAACATCAGAAGGGACAATTCCATTAAAATCATGCTTCAGTTTTCTGGCCATACCGATGAGATGCTTTGCCTTGTTATTTGGGTAAGAACAACTTTTTATTAATTCGAACACTTCATCAGTTTTAGCAACTGCCAAAAAATCGATACTTGGAAAAACCTTATAAAAATCTTGGGTTATCATATTTACTCGCTTATCAGTACACTGAGCGGATAAAATTACTGCCACCAGCAATTCATATGGATCGGTATACTCCAACTCAGTATTTGCATCAGGCAGATTCTTAACAAAATGTTCGATGAAATTATGATAGCGTTCTTTTTTTGTCAATGGAAAATGTTTTTGTTAAAATTAAAAAAAGCCACCCGATTTTCCGGATGGCTAATATTCTTTTTCGTTCACCTCCTTCAGGTGATTAATTCATTAGTAAACTGATATTACCTGCCATAACTGATTTCTTAACAGATAATGCTTTTGAATAATTCAAAAGGTTGTTGATCACATATTCACTTGGCCCTGCTTTCAGTTTGTGTAAATAATTCTTCAATTTTAGAATTGATTTATATTCCCTGAAAAGTTCTCCGTCAGATTCGATAACTTTATGAAAATCATCGGTATTAGACATTTCGGACTCACTGTAGGCAAATAGGATCAGATCATTGAGGGTATTGAAATGTTGCATAGGCTACTGTTATATTAACTACTCAATTTACAGAATAGCAAACGCAACAACAGCGGATATTATTTCACCCTACAAAAAAATAAAGGAATACTTCTACTTGGTAAGGATTACATTTTTTTCCTTAATAAGTTTACGAAGATTGATGAGTGCATAGCGCATTCTTCCAAGTGCAGTATTGATACTGACATCAGTTTGTTCAGCAATATCCTTGAAACTCATTTCAGAATAGTGACGCATAAACAATACCTCCTTTTGTTCTGGTGGTAATAGTTCAATCAATTTCCTGACATCATCATGAATTTGGTCGGTTATCATTTGGTCCTCGATGGAAGGATCTGTAAATCTTATGGTATCAAAAATATCAAAATCATCATTGTCATTTTCAACAACCGGAATCCTTTTGGATTTACGGAAATAGTCTATAATCAGGTTATGTGCAATACGCATAACCCACTGAATGAACTTTCCTTCTTCCTTGTAGGCTCCGGATCTGACGGTATTGATTACTTTTATAAAGGTATCCTGGAAAATATCATCCGCCAGTTGCTTATCTTTTACAACCATAAGTATGTAAGCAAATACACGATTTTGGTGGCGCTGAATTAGCCTTTCAAGACTGACCTGATTACCATTCAAATAACTACTGATCAACTCCTTGTCCAATGGGATTTGAGCTTTCATTTGAGTCTCCTTTCTTATGTTCATTAACTAAGAGTAGAGTTTTATTCGATAATCAGTCTCCTATAATTTTGGTTAGAAAAATCCGTGATTTTCAGTAGTTTATTTCTTTTTGTAGGTGCAAATATAGACATATTTTATAATTCACCAAATTTTATTTTACTTTTGCTTGCTTTCATTCATGAGTCAAAATACCTTGCAATAAACATGCCAATAACCTTACAATTTCTAACCAAATGGCTTTAGATCGATTTGAATCCCTGGATCCAAGAAAATATATACTTGTAAAAGGAGCCAGGGTTCATAATTTAAAAAACATTGATGTTGCAATCGAACGCAGCAAGTTGGTAATAATTACTGGCTTATCCGGATCTGGAAAATCCTCCCTTGCATTTGACACCCTGTTTGCTGATGGCCAGAGACGGTACGTTGAAAGTTTGAGTTCGTATGCCCGCCAGTTTTTGGGCAGAATGCAAAAGCCCGAAGTTGACTATATCAAAGGCATTTCTCCTGCAATAGCCATCGAGCAAAAAGTAAATACCCGTAATCCTCGAAGTACAGTTGGAACTTCAACAGAAATTTATGACTACCTGAAACTCCTTTTTGCAAGAATTGGAAAAACTTACTCACCAAAATCAGGAAACCTTGTTAAACGACATTCCGTAACTGATGTGGTAAACTTTATAAAATCACTGGACAACAAATCAAAAATCCTTATTACCAGCCCACTTAAAATACTATCAAAGCGAAAACTAAAAGATCACCTTACTATATTATTGCAGCAAGGTTTTACCAGGGTATTCATTAATAAAGAAGTGATTAAAATTGAGGACATCCTTGAGAGAAAGCAATCAGTAAAAGAGTCATCCGGTCCAAAAATCGTCATCGACCGGATTGCAATTAATGTTGAGGAAACGGAACTTAACTCCAGGCTGGCGGATTCTATTCAAACAGCTTTTTATGAAGGCAATGGCAGATGTTTCATTGATATCGTTGGAGATAGTGACCCGGTAATTCATGAATTTTCTAACCGGTTTGAATTAGATGGAATCACATTTGAGGAGCCCTCCGAAAATCTTTTCAGCTATAATAATCCTTATGGAGCCTGTAAAAGGTGCGAAGGATTCGGAAGTATCATTGGTATCGACGAAGACCTAGTTGTACCGGATAAGAGCATTTCAGTTTATAAAGGAGCCATTGCACCATGGAAGGGTGAAAAAATGGGACAATGGAAAGAATTAATGGTAATAAATGCCTACAAATTTGATTTCCCTGTACATAAACCCTATTACGATTTAACACAAAAACAAAAGGATCTCTTATGGACCGGTAACAAATATTTTGAAGGCATTAATGAGTTTTTCAGACAGGTTGAAGAACAAACCTACAAAATTCAATACCGTGTTATGCTTTCACGCTACCGTGGCAAAACCTTATGTCCTGAATGCAAAGGCACACGCCTCAGAAAAGATGCCAACTTCGTAAAGATTGACGGAAAAAGCATCAGCAGTCTTGTTTTATTGCCACTTGAGGAGTTAAAAGAATATTTCAACCATCTCACCCTTAATACGTTTGAGACACAGGTTTCGAAACGTATTTTCATTGAGATAAACAACAGGCTTGAATTCCTCTGTGATGTAGGACTTGGGTACCTCACACTTAACAGGCTTTCGTCAACCCTATCAGGTGGTGAGTCTCAGCGCATTAACCTGGCCACTTCTCTTGGTAGTAGTCTTGTGGGCTCGATGTACATCCTGGATGAGCCCAGTATTGGACTACATCCACGGGATACATTCAGGTTGATAAAGGTTTTAGAGAGACTGAAGAGACAGGGGAATACTGTTATTGTTGTTGAACACGATGAGGACATTATTCGTTCAGCCGATCAAATTGTGGACATTGGCCCTTTGGCAGGTGTACATGGTGGTGATGTAGTTGCAAGTGGTTCTCTGGAGGAAATCCAGAATAATAAAAGCAGTATTACGGCAAAATACCTGAATGGCGAAATGGAAATTCAGCTGCCCGAACAAAGAAGAAAATGGAATGATTTCATCGAAATTCAGGGAGCGAGAGAAAATAACCTGAAAAATATTTCAGCAAAATTTCCATTAAATGTTTTTACTGTAGTAACCGGTGTGAGTGGTTCTGGAAAATCTTCATTGATAAAGGGAATTCTATACCCCGCACTGAAGAGACATCTTGGAGGATATACAGATAAATCGGGAAAATACGATAAAATTCTTGGTGAAATAAAGCGTATCGAATCTGTTGAATTTGTCGATCAGAATCCAATTGGAAGATCATCCAGATCGAACCCGGCTACCTATGTAAAAGCCTACGACGAAATCAGGACACTGTTTGCCGACCAGCAATTGTCAAAGGTAAGGGGTTACAAACCCGGTTTCTTTTCTTTTAATATTGAGGGTGGAAGGTGTGAAGAATGTGAAGGCGAAGGTGTAGTAAAAATCGAAATGCAGTTTATGGCCGACATATTCTTAACATGTGAATCATGCAGTGGTAAACGCTTTAAGGATGAAGTCCTGGACATCAAATTTAATGACAAGAATATCAGTGATGTGCTGGATATGACCGTGAACCAGGCCATCGATTTTTTTAGCCTCAACGAGAAATCAAAAGCAGTAGAAAAAAGAACATTATCAAAACTGCTACCGCTGCAAAATGTTGGGCTTGGATACCTGAAACTCGGCCAGGCATCCAGCACCCTATCCGGTGGGGAAGCGCAACGCATTAAGCTGGCATCGTTTTTAACAAAAGGTGCTTCAGAAAAACCTACGATGTTTATCTTTGATGAACCTACTACCGGCTTGCATTTTCATGACATCAACAAATTGCTCGATGCATTTAATGCCCTCATCGAAAATGGCCACACCATAATAGTTATCGAACACAACCCCGAGGTAATTAAAACAGCCGATTGGGTGATTGACCTGGGCCCGGAGGGTGGCGATCGTGGAGGAGAAATTGTGTTTGAAGGAATACCTGAAAAACTAATAAATGTTAAAGAATCTTATACCGGGCAATTTATTTCAGAAAAGATTAAGCCATAAGCCATGTCGTTTTTATCTACTTTATTACTCATTGGTGGAATTACTTTTTTATTCAACATCCCCTTCGGCTACTGGAGGGCCAATACAAAAAGGTATAGCATTCAATGGTACCTGGCCATCCATTTACCTGTTCCGCTTGTAGTTGCCTTAAGAATATTTACTGGAATTGGCTTTCATTGGTCGACATATGTTGTATTGGTTGCTGCCTATTTTTTTGGGCAATTTTTGGGTGGGAAAATCTTTATCAGGCGTTCTGAAAAACAAAAGAAACCACTGACATCCTGTCTGGTAATGGACCTGTACAGGTGTTTGATTTAAACTATAAAGCTTATGCAGGAAACCATATCCATAAAAACCAACAGCCAACGTGCACTGTATGATATTACACGGCAGGTTGAAAAAATTGTCGGGCACTGCGGGACAGAATCAGGTATTGTTAACGTTTATGCACAGGGTGCCACAGCTGCAATTATGATACAGGAAAACTGGGACGATTCAGTACAAACAGATGTAATAAACCTGCTGGCAAAGTTGATCCCCAACGGTGTTTGGCTGCACGATGCTCAGGATGGAAATGGTGATGCACACCTTAAAGCCGGAATTATAGGACCAGGCGAAACTATCCCTATCATCAATGGTAAAATGGGACTTTCGACCTGGCAGAATATTTTTTTCTGTGAGTTTGACGGACCGAGGGAGAATAGGAATATCGTTGTGACGATATCATCAACGCCAGAATAAAACTCAAAGCTCAAAATTCAAAGCACAAATAAAATTCAAAATCCAAAACAATCGCTCTGAGTCCTATGCAACCTTAGCAGTTTGTTTCCTTTTTGACCGCCAAGCATGCTGAGATCGCCAAGACAAAAAAACAAAAAATCCTTTTCCCAATTTTCTTCTCAGCGTCCTCCACGCCCTCTGCGGTTAATATTATAAATCTATCTTTGTTTAAAAATCGAAAACTATGAAACCAAGCCAGGCCCCATTGGCTGAAATCCTTAGACCAAGGTCATTGGATGGATACATTGGGCAAGAACATCTACTCGGGAAAAGTGCCATCCTTCGTCGAAGTATCGAATCAGGAAACATCCCATCAATGATTTTGTGGGGGCCACCTGGCGTAGGAAAAACAACCCTTGCTTTTATCATTTCCAAAACACTGAACCGACCATTTTACACTTTAAGTGCCGTTAACTCAGGAGTTCGTGATGTACGGCAGGTCATCGAAAAAGCAAGAGATGAAGAGGAAGCCATTCTTTTTATCGACGAAATCCACCGCTTCAGCAAATCACAACAGGATTCATTGTTGGGTGCTGTGGAAACAGGCGTCATCACCCTCATTGGCGCAACAACTGAAAACCCATCCTTCGAGGTAATCTCTCCCCTGCTCTCCCGATGCCAGGTATATATCCTCCGCCCGCTCGAAAAGGAGCACCTCCTCAATATGCTGGAACTGGCTAAAAAACATCTCGAACAAGAAAAAGCCAAATCCATAAAAATTGAAGAAGAGGAAGCACTTTTAAGGATATCTGGTGGAGATGCACGAAAGTTATTCAACGCTATCGAGTTGGTTGTAAAAGCCAATTCCAATTCAAAAACTATAAAAATTACCAACAAATTAGTTTTGGATACCATTCAGCAAAATATGGCGATTTACGATAAAGCTGGTGAGCAGCATTATGATATCATTTCAGCCTTTATTAAGTCGATGCGTGGAAGTGATCCCAATGCAACTGTTTACTGGTTGGCAAGGATGATTGAAGGTGGTGAAGATCCAAAATTCATTGCCCGGCGAATGCTGATCCTCGCTTCAGAGGATATCGGTAATGCAAACCCAAACGCACTGCTATTGGCCAACGCCTGTTTTGATGCGATCAATAAAATTGGTTGGCCCGAGGGACGGATCATCTTATCACAAACAGCAGTTTACCTGGCCACCTCACCAAAAAGCAATTCTACCTATGTTGCTATCGATGATGCCCTGGCTCTGGTAAAAAAGACAGGTGATCTTCCTGTACCAGTGCATATCCGCAATGCCCCAACCAAACTAATGAAAGATATTGGTTATGGCAAGAACTACAAATATGCCCATGGTTATGAAAATAATTTTGTTGACCATGAATTTTTACCCGATAAGATCAAAGGAAATAAATTTTTTGAGCCCGGTAAGAATATGCGCGAGGAGGAGATGAGGAAATGGTTGAGGACAAGATGGAAGGAAAAATATGGGTATTAAACCGGATGTTATAAGTTGGAAACAAGAAATAAGAAGATTGTCCTTTGGAAAAGTAAAATATGAAAAAAGTTAAAGTATCCATTATACAAGCAGCACCTGTGCTTTTTGATTTAAGTCGGAGCGTTGAAAAAACCGTAGACCTGATCCATCAATGCGCCAAAGAAAAGCCCCATCTCATTCTTTTCCCCGAATCTTTTATTCCTGCTTACCCACGTGGGCTGGACTTCGGTGCAAAAGTGGGTTACAGGACTGAAGAGGGCCGAAAACTCTGGCAAGGATATTGGGAAAACAGTGTGGAAGTGCCAGGAAAAGAAACCGATATAATAAGCCATGCAGCGAAAGAAGCCAGGGCTTTTGTAGCAATTGGTGTTACCGAAAAGGATACAGTCAGTGGTAGCCTTTATTGTTCATTGTTGTATTTTGCCCCTTCCGGAGAATTGATTGGCAAACACCGGAAAATAAAACCCACTGGAACTGAACGCCTGATCTGGGCTGAAGGTGATGGAGGTACGCTCACGACCATCGATACTGGTTTCGCTAAAATTGGTGGATTGATTTGCTGGGAAAACTATATGCCGCTGGCCCGGATGGCTATGTACAGTAAGGGCGTTCAAATTTACCTTGCTCCCACTGCTGATGCACGCACTTCGTGGCAAACTACTTTACAACATATCGCCATGGAGGGCCGCTGTTTTGTTTTGGGCTGTAACCAGTATGTTGAGAAAAAAGATTATCCTCCTGAAATGCAACATTTAATATCAGAAGAACCCGATGTGATGTCCAGCGGTGGAAGTGTTATAATCAATCCCATGGGAGAAGTGATAGCCGGGCCATTGTGTGGCGAAGAGGGAATCCTCACCGCTGAATTAGATATTTCTGAGATTAACCGAGCGAAAATGGACTTTGATGTGATTGGCCATTATGCCCGGCCGGATATATTCAGGTTTGATGTAAACGGTCAACCGGAAAGTATTAAACTTAAAAAGTAAAACGTAATTAAACTATTAGTTAACTGAAATCGAAATCATATAAAATGAGAATAAAACTAAGTCTCTTAATTTTAGCAGCAATCTCCCTATTCCTAACCAACTGCAACCAACCCTCCAACCACACGGAGTATAAAGAAACTGATCTCGCCCAAGAGGTAAAAAACGAATTCAAGCGATCGTGGGAAGCTTATAAAAAATTTGCATGGGGACATGACGTATTGAAACCCATTACCAAAACCCATTCAGACTGGTATGCCCAATCCCTTCACATCTCCCCCATAGACGCATACAGCACCATGAAAGTGATGGGGCTGGACAAAGAAGCCGATGAAGTTTATCAATACATCCTCGATAGCGTGGATTTTGACAAAGACATTTTTGTAAAAACCTTCGAAGTAAATATAAGGATTTTGGGTGGATTGCTGGCCATGTACCAATATACTGATGATCAAAAAATCCTTGCCCTGGCTGAAGATTTCGGTACACGCATGTTACCAGCATTCGAATCACCAACCGGAATGCCATATTATTGGGTGAACCTGAAAACCGGCGAGGTAAAAGGCGCTGATATAAATGTTGCCGAAGGAGGCTCGTATACTTTCGAAATGGGAATTCTCAGCCACTTCACCGGAAAACCAATATTTTATGAGAAGGCCAAACGGGCTACTTTAGCTATCTTCGACCGGCGTACAGATATTGGTTTAATCGGTGAACGCATTAATATCGAAAGTGGCGAATGGACTGACGAACGTGCCCACATCGGATGTTGCATCGACAGCTACTACGAATACATGTATAAAAGCTGGCTCTTACTTGGTGATGAAGAGGTGAAAGTAATGTGGGACACCAGCCTGGTAGCCATTAACAAACATATTGCCGAGGACTTTGAAGGCAATCTGTGGTTTGCACAGGTTAACATGAATACCGGGGAAATAATGAACCGGATCGTAACTTTGTATGATGCCTATTTCCCGGGAGTATTAGCTTTAAATAATGATTTAGAACGTGCCGAAAAAAATCAGGCCTCCTGGAACCAACTCTGGAATAAAAACGGTCTTGAGCCCACGGTCTACGATTATGGCATCGACAGTATTACCGGCCCCAACTACGACCTCAACCCTGAGATCATCGAGTCGGCCTGGTATCTTTATGAGATTACCGGGAAAGTAAAATACAAAATCATGCTTGAGAAATACTTTTCCGACCTTAAAAAATACTGCCGGAATGATGTGGCCTACACTTCAATGGAAAATGTAATCACTAAAAAACGTCGAGATTACATGCCCACCTTTTTCTTTGCCGAAACATTGAAATACCTTTATCTTGGCTTTTCAGACATCGGAAGTAAATACCAGGAAAACTATGTCTTTAGCACCGAGGCGCATCCTTTCAGGAAGGATTTGTTTACCGATTAGCAGTTGAACAACTTCGACTATCCAATGCTAATTTCCTTAACGACTCAAAGTCCCTCAGGAAATTTAAATATCAATATTTTACCGACCTTTGCGTTTCTGTATTCAAGTTAGGATCGATAATTTATCCGCAAACAAATGACACCACAAAATATTCTCTCGCAAATCCCTGGAATTAAGCATCTCGATTCCGGGAATTTTTTCCTCATGGCTGGTCCTTGTGTGATCGAAAATGAAGATATGCCTTTCCAGATTGCTGAAAGGATTATCGGCATAACTGATAAACTTCAGATCCCATATATTTTCAAAGCGTCTTACCGAAAAGCCAACCGTTCGAAACTCAGTTCATTCACAGGCATTGGCGACGAAAAAGCGTTATCCATCCTTAAAAATGTTAGAGAGAAATACAACGTCCCAGTTGTTACTGATATCCATACAAGTGAAGAGGCCGCATTTGCCGCAGAGTATGTTGATGTGTTGCAAATCCCTGCCTTTCTTTGCCGTCAGACTGAACTTTTGGTAGCAGCTGCCAATACCTGCTTGTGCATCAACATCAAAAAAGGGCAATTTCTTTCGGCAGAATCAATGCGTTTTGCAGTAGAAAAAGTAAGAGAAGCCGGAAACGAAAACATTATGCTTACTGAGCGTGGAACTACCTTCGGATACCAGGACCTTATAGTTGATTATCGTGGAATTCCAGAAATGCAGCAAAATGACGTTCCGGTTATTTTGGATTGCACCCATTCGTTACAGCAACCCAACCAGGCAGCCGGAATTACTGGCGGCCAGCCCGAACTCATCGAAACCATTGCCAAGGCTGGAATCGCCGTTGGTACAGACGGCCTTTTTATCGAAACCCACCCCGACCCTTCCAACGCCCTTTCGGATGGAGCAAATATGCTGAAATTGGATTTACTTGAAAACCTTTTGGAAAAACTGGTAAAGATCAGGGCTGCGATCCGATAAGGCGTTTTGCGTTTGGTGTCAGTCGTTCCGGGTTCATTGTTCAAGTACTTTGGCATCTTTATACACCCTTTTCATGACACAAAAATAAATTTTATCTACTTTTTTTTATT
>Ga0070729_10001243_pt1 | contig 41350 bp, 28 predicted proteins | sample tdDd472_FD_66725 | JGI IMG/M metagenome (GOLD analysis project Ga0070729, IMG submission 66725) | Marine sediment microbial communities from the Atlantic coast under amendment with organic carbon and nitrate - tdDd47.2 | ecosystem: Environmental > Aquatic > Marine > Coastal > Sediment | place...
CATTGTTGAATCTATTGAAATTGGGTCGATGTACTTTTGAGAATTTGTCGTTGGTTCATCTCCGTTTGTGGTGTAATAAATATTCGCAACTGATTCGGTTATCAATTCCAAATCGATTGGGCCATCAAAAAATCCAGAAGATATATTGAACTCGGGATCTTTTGCAATATCAGTCAAACCATTGGATGTATTGCTTTTACCAGGTGTTGGTTTGTCAAAAAGAAACCAGTTTTCACTGCCATCAGGTTTTCTGCCCCAGGAAATATCTGTGAGAATTTTACGTTCATCGACTTCATCAATGATTTGTTTCTGTGGATTACAGAGAGATAGATATTCACCATCTTGTTTGATTTTGAAATTGGTATGAAGAAGTTGTGGTTTCAGATCTAGAATTTCAGCAGAACCTTTGGGGTTTTCTGGTTCATTATACAACGCAAATGATAAAAATGGAATCAATGTCAAGTCCGATGAACCGGCACTTCGATTGTGAACTGCAATTGCAATAGTGTTTTCGCCATTTTGTAAAATTGTATTGAATGATTCTATTTGGAATGCTTCAGGCTTTTCACCAGTGTAGATAGTCGCTTCTCTGCCAGCATCAGCTACCTGATCCCAGGCTACTGCTGTTCCCAGAGCACCAAGGTTGGATCGTGCAATCTCAACTCCATTTATATAAGCAACAAAACCATCATCAAAATCTACATGTAAAAGTGCTTCAGCGATATTTTCAATATCATCAATGATAAATATTTTTCGAGTGTAAAGTGATACTGTTTTTCCGATATAAGTGCTGTCGTCAAAATCACCAAATCCAATTCCGCTTTTCCCGGATTGCCATTCGGAATCATTGAAACCTGGTTCATACCAATTTGCTGGAGTCTCTGCATTGTCAGATTTATAATTCCACTCATCGCCCCAATCGACGACTGTTTCCCAGTGAAGAATTGGTGTTCTGATATCTTTTCCTGAGGCATAAACCAAGAGGAATTTTCCAGGAGAAATATTTACATCAGGAAAAGTCCACTTCATCTTCTCATCTTCATCATCGGAAAGTCCAAAACCCTTGAGATTAATTATGGAATCTCTTCCATTAAATAATTCTAACCAATCTGGATAATCTCCATGAATATCAGAAATTGAATTTGAGTTAGAAGACATTATTTCATTGATAAAAATATCTTGGGAGAATAGTTGGTTCAGTAAAAGGAAAAAGATGAATATCAATATCCTTGTAAATTTTTTAGTCATCATTTTCCTTATTAATTTATTTTAGAAATAACATTTTTTTCTGATCAGTAAAGGAATCACCCTGCAATTTTACAATATACATACCTGATGCCAGATTTTTTTGTTCCTCATTGAGTGCATTCCACTGAAAAGAATAATGGCCTGGAGTATTGTGTTCCTGTATTTTCTTCATCACTTCTTTTCCCAGTAAATCGTAGATATGAACTGAAACTTTTTGTGCATTTTTCAAAGTATAATGGATTGTTGTGACATTATTGAATGGATTTGGATAGGATGGTAATAATAAGTTTTCGTAATCAGGAACAATCTCGGATTTAATATCCAATGCTGGATCACCCTGGATAAATGCGACAGTTCCATCCAAACAGGAAATATATGCAGATACACCATCTTTTGGTGTTACGGAATTTACTAAAGTGTGGGCTGTGTGATAGATCCATTTCAAATCACCTGTTGCCTGTGAAACACATACAAGGTTTCCACTAGATCCGCCTGCGAATACTGCTCCCAATTTTCCAAAAGGCATCGATGGTTTTGCATCGAAACCAAATTCTGTTGGAGCAGACCATAATTCTTCCCGAGTTGATGACGGATTGAATGCATATAATTTTCCATCCAAACCACGGATATATACTTGTGTCCCTTTTTCATTTTTACCAATAGAATCCCAAACATTGGGAGTATCACTTTGCCATTCCATGGCCCCAGTATTTAGATTTATACAGCTCATATATTTTTTTGGATCTACGACAAAAACTAAATCATTCATGATCACTGGCCAACCTGCTCCGGGAGAATAATACATGCTGGATTGATGTCCCCATTGCCATTTTTTACTGCCCGTGTATCGATTCAAGCAATAGACCTTTGTATCCCATGAGGTACAAACAATTTTATCACCGTCAATTGCTGGACGGGATTCTATAGCACCACCTGTTGTAAATGTCCATGAAAGTTCGCCTGTTTGATTATTTACTGCGATGAGATTCGTACCGGATCCAGTATAAACTAGCGAGTCAACTACAACAATTCCACTTTGCATTGATTTGCCGGAATTGTATGTCCATACTTCGGTTCCATCCTCAACATTTAAAGCATAAAGAGTTCCACTACTGGTTCCAATATAAAGAATGTTATTGTCAACTGTTGGAGATGAATATACAGCATCATCAACATCTTTTTCCCATTCAAGTTCACCAGTTTCTGAATTCAGTGCATAGACAATTCCTTTGCCGGAACCGAAAAATACTTTATCACCATCGTAGGCAGGTTTTGAGAGAATTTCATCTTGGGCATCAAATCTCCAGACTGCTTTCGGGTATCCACCATTTTCTGTATAGAAGGAAAAGGTCTTGTATACTGCACTTCCACCATCGATCATCATGGTGACTTTTACATGGTGAAATCCATTTTCAAGGTCTGTTGGATTGATTGACAATTCCCATGTTTTGCCACTGCCAGTCATGGATCCAACTTTATTATCAGGACGGATTGACCAACTACCACCGGTTGCATTGTCAGATAATTTCACCTGCAAGTTTGTTGCTTCTGTAAGTGTCGCTCCTTGTTCAATATTTGCAAATGTCATTTTTATACCTGCATATTCTGCACAGGTTTTTGTATGCCAGTCCGCACCTTTTCCTCCGTCATTGTAGTAAGGTGTAATGCGGATTTCTTTTTCAGAAATGGAAGCAACATTGAATCCTGATGCTCTGCCGGTATTGTACGTATCCATTCCCATTATTCCCGGAAGTCCATCAAAATTATAAACTTTGTTGCTATGTCCGTGACCGGTAAAAATCATTGCGATTCGATAATCTTTTAGAATATTTGTAATCTGCCAATGATTCGGTACAGCATCTTCACTGCTGGGAATGTGGTACATCACAATCACAGGAGTATTAGGATCTTCCATGGTTTCCAGGTCATTTTTCAACCATTCATATTGGGCTGGATTGAAATAACCACCAGCACCACGGAGCGTAATTGCATCGTTGAGGTTGATAAAATGAAAACCTTTGTGGTCAAAAGAGAAATACAAATCACCAAACAAGTCTTTGTATTTTCGAAGGCCAGTTTCTGACCATTTTGTATCATGGTTTCCAATTGAGATATAATAAGGAAGGTTTGTGTCATTGAGATAATCTGCTGCCCGCTGCAATTCAAAGGAATATCCATGTTCTGTTAAATCACCGGTGTGCATGATAAAATCCAATTCCTCAGCACAATTTTTCATATCCTTTACCAATTGCTGAAATTGAGGATCAGTAAAAGAAAGTCCGATATGAGAATCTGTAATCCATGCGAATTTGAATTCCGGGTAAAGCAAAACTGGATCAAGTTCAATATCTGCATTGTTCACCTGAACAAATTTTTCAATATTTGCATAGCCATCTATATCATTGACAAGAGTATAATTGCCTTCAGGAATTCCAGGTAATACAAAATTCTCACCGTGAAGAACGGAATCGATGGCAACCAATTCATCATCTGTATATAAAATTGTTTTACAGTATTTATCTGCATTTTCGTCCAGTAATTCCACTGTACCGGAAATATTATATAGAGTTGTTTGAGGAATGAGGTCTACTGCTACATTTACATCGCTATCAGCAATTACAACAGGATCAATAACTAATTCCTTATAACCAATGGCATTTGCTGAAATAGTATATTCTCCATTGGGGAATCCGGTAAATGTAACATTTCTATTTGCATAGTTGGAAATCAATGTATCCAATGGAATATCATTGATTGTCAGGATCATTGTAACATCACAATTTTTATTGTCACCCGTTGGATTTACGTCGGTATTTATATCATAAAGCGGCATTAACGATGTCAATCTGATAGCATCAGCAAAAACTTTGGTCCCAGTGTCACTTTCAAAATAATCAGAGACAGAAACAATTAGGGAATCTCCGAATTCAAATTCGCCCAATTCCAGCCAACCAGGGTTATAATACATATCAAGTGTTGCATCTGTTTCTCCTGCAATGCTTTTGATTTTCCACTGTGTATCTTTGCCGAATTTATAGTTGAAATTGTAGGTTTCCAGTTTGTAAAGCCCAGGGAAGATCAATGATTGTTTCCATGTTGCAACAGCACTTCCGTCGCCTTTATCCTTGTGGCAAGCAGTTCCGTTATGGTAGTTGCTATTATTATTCTTTTTCCACTCACCAATTGTAGAAAAACCGGCATCTTCATTGTCCACAGTGACTAGGATTTGACTAAATAATTGAATGGAAAAAATTAAGATAAATAAAATTGCAGATGATTTTTTTAACATATTGCTCCCCACATTTGTTTATGATTGAAATTAGATAATATCAGGGAGTTATTCCTATAAAAATTCAACCGGTTGAAGGCAAATTGTTTATATTTTTAGAGAAATTATTCTGAAAAAGCGATTGGTTAGTAAGATATTTTAACAAACTCTTTTGTTTAGTTAGGAGTAATTGACTAATTGTGATAAAGATGCTTTTATTTCGGTTTGATCTTTAAATTGTAATACAGTCTTCCAGCCTGTATTTGTTATACGTTATAGTCTACACTTTTTTGACCTTCACCCGAAAACTACAACGATCACTACCTCTCAATACAGACTCCACAACCGATGCTTCAACATCTGTCTGAAAAATAGTTTCAAACATTTTTTGCTGATGTCCGATGGTGCATTCACAAAAATCAGCATCCATTGTATTTTTTCCAATGAATGGACAGCCGCATTCGCCTGTTGGTTTGCCAATCATAGTCAAAGTCATAGATTTTTCATCATAGTCATAGTATTCTAACCACTGCTCTTTGAGGTTGTCCATCATTCCTTTTACATTTCCGGCATATTTAGCATAATGATCTTCATATTGTCCTGCACATTCACGCCCAAGACTTTTAAAAATTTTATTTCGTAAATCAGGATCAATATTTTCGTTGAGTATTTCGTACAATTTAATGAAACGATATTGCATAAAACCGATTCGCCAATCTTCTGGTTCCTTTTCATCTGCTTTCAATTTTGTTAATAAAGAATTCATGAGCATACATGAGCATAATCCCGTTTTGCATACAGATTTTAGAAATTCATTTCTTTTCATCGTTAGTTCTCCTTCGCTAGATCAATTGCCATAATGCTTTTTCGATCGCGGATATATAGTTTTGATCCAACCAGTGTTGGTAATGTCCAACACACTTTTTCTGCAACTTTGGCGGAGCATTTTACTTCAAAACCTTTTGGTGAAGCAGTAGCAATATGCAAATTTCCGTCAATATCCAGAAATATAAATTTTTCATCAGCATAAAGCATTTGTGCCATGTAGTGGCCTTTTTCGCGATATGTGATTTCATCGGTTTTCCAATTAAAAACAGTAAGGTGTGAAACATTGTGATTACCAGATGAGCCATAGATATAATCACCTTGCCTGATTAATGTCCAGCAAGAGGTTTGCAATTTTGAATTGAACCATTTCTCTGTCACTTTCATTTCATCAGAGATATGCAATAACCTTCCACCACCTCGATTGAATTGACTGGCAACATAAAGGTGGTTTTCATCACATTTCACCACAGGTGTCAAATGATTGCCATTACTGATGGGAATTTTAAAATGCCAGAGGAACTTCCCGGTGTTTGGATCAAGTCCATTCACACCTTCATGAGTAAAATAGACAAACTGGTCTTTTCCGGCGATATGAATTATTGACGGCTGTCCGTAACTAACACGACTTCCCGGACTTTCCCAGATATTTTTGCCGGTATTTGGATCAATTGCTATGATAGATATTTTATCACCACCAGCATGAACAATTACACAATTTTTGTATCGTAAAGGACTATTGGAATATCCATATTCCTCAACTCTTTCTCTTAGTCCATAATCGTTGTTTAGGTTTCGTTCCCAAATCAGATTGCCATTATCAATATTCAGACATTTCATATCTCCGGCAATTCCGATTGAAATAATATTATCATCAAATAACAACGGTGTTGCATTTGGGCCAAGACCAAAATCCGGTCTCATATCATCCCATAATTTTCTGGGATATTTATATTCCCATATTGTTTTCCCTGTATTTTTCGACAGCGAAACAACAATTTCAGAATCTGGCAAACTATAGGTTGTGAAGAGTTTTTCACCTTTTGTGATTATTGAAGAATATGCATCTCCAAGAGAGTGTTTCCATAAAATATTTGGGCCTTCTTCTCGCCAGACCTCAACAATATTCTCTGAATTAACAATGAACTTTCCTGATTTTCCACCCCATTGTAGCCAGTCATATTCTGCTGAATATAGACATTGAAATAGAATCATAGAAATAAATATAATTTTTGATAAATACTTCATCATACCCTCTTTTTTTATCATAGTATAATAAGGTGAATTTATTTAAATATTCAAAAATGAAAATATTCAGATGCCGGATTTTGGAATGAAATGTTAGAGAATTTCTGTATTTTTAACATTCACATAAAATAATATTGATAAAGAAAGAAATATTGAAATTGCCTGGAAAATTAGTTCAAATTTACCATCCAAAATAAAAGTTGATAGAAAAAAAGCAGCTGTAAAGAGAACTGCTAAAATTGCAATCATTGTTGCATTAGGAGATTTGATAACCTGCATTTTATAATCGCATCGTTTACATGTGTGATCATAATTTCCAGGACGGATAAATAATTTGAATTTATTGATTGGTGCGTTGCATTTTGGGCAGGTTGACATTGTTTATTCCTCCTCTTAATCATACATGATTTCAAAATATTTATTATCATAAAAATAAATTACAACCATTTGAATTATAAATATAATAAATACGCCTAACAGTGCAATTGGAATATCAAAGATCTTTCCCATAATCACAGAAAGTACAGGAGTTATTCCACCCAGTATTGCCCCGAACATTGTACCGCCTAACCGTCTCACTTTTGAAATTTTTTTGCAGTTTGAACACTTGATAGTTGAATAATTGGTTTTGAACATCAATTTAAATCGACTTAATGGCTGATGGCATTTTGGGCATTTAATCATGTTTATTCTCCGTTTATTATAAGTCTAATTTATTGTTTGTACTTGATAAAGTAAATATTTTGATAGCATTTTATTATATTTTTTGTATTTATTGATGATATTTGTTTATATTGTTTTTGTATTAAAATTATACAAAATGAAATATTAGGGAGAACGGAATGAAATCTATTAAAAAATTTATTGTGTTATGGTTAATTATTATTACTTCTACAGTATCATTATTTTCACAGTCTATTGGGCTCAATTATGGAGTAGCAGGAGTGGAAAATTATGGTGCAGAGCATTCAATTCAATTTTCGGTTAATTTACCTGTTAATGATGCTTTTTTTACAAAAATGTCATTTTATTCATGGTCCGGTTCTGACAACAATCTGCGATTTAGTGAAAATTACCCAGAGGATCGACATTATTTTGGAAGAGAGGCATTTAATTTTTCAGTTTATAGATCATTAATGAACCGTGAAAAGCATAATTTGTTTGCAGGAGTTGGTATTGGATTTTATAAAAAAGAAACCGCATCTGTAAATTTATCAACCTATACACCAATTTGGGATCCTGGATTTTCATTTCACTTATTATATCGATATGAGATATTTGATAGATTCAATTTAATCTCTGAAGGAAGTTTGCATTTCGAAGAAATTAATTTTCATTTTGATGGAATTACTCCTGAAGGAGTTAGTTGGGGATTTTTCACTGTTGGATTGGAGTACGAATTATTTAGATAAAACTTTAAAACCTTCCGAATGGACCTAAAATCTTCGGAATGGTTGTTCTGTTAAATTATAACGCCACCATTTGAAAGGTTTATCAACCAGTTCAAAGGTGGCATTAAGTTTATATTCTTCGTGGTGAATTTTTATTCTATTTTACTTCCTTCATTTGAAAGTGGTCACCAGTTTCTTTTACTACTTTTTCATACCATGATTTTGGATAACCTGGATGAGTCACTTTGCCATGTTCATCTTTGACATTACCATCAAGATATTTGTAGATCAGGAACTCGCCTAATTTTTTCCAGCGTTTTACTGTATACTGGCCTCTTTCACAGGAGTAATTTGTAAGGTAATCAATCGCTTGTTGAGGAGAATCTTCATAAAGTTTCACCGCTGCAGCGTCTACATTTTTCACTTCAGATGCAAATCTGCCTTCCAGTTCCCGTTGAACTTTCTGGACGTCCTGGATCATATCGCTGTAGCGTGAGTAAGTGTAATTAGATACAAAATTGAATACCCAAAACGCTGATTCCCATGTAAATGTATCAAAATCACCAGTACCAACTGCAAACGCATGAGGGACTTTGTTAATTCCACAATACATTGGTACATAAACAGTGCTATAAGTATCATCAACACTAAACCATAGAATACCACCAATTGGATTTGGCAACCATGAACGTGCTTCTGCGACGAATGAAAATCCTGTTTGTTGTGTAGAAGTTGCTCTTTCGTTACAATATTTTACTGAGTCTACATCCCATGTCAAGCCTCTCCAACGATATGGTAAGTTATAAGGGCCAGCACCAATATCTTTAGTCATGTCAAAGTCAGTTCCTTCAAAATGGTCACGCATCAATTCCTGAACATCGCGGGCATTAAGTTTTTCATCTGGTTTGATCCAAAGTGGCATAGGTTTCGCGCCTTCTACTGCTTTTACGTAATCCATAGACATTTTTTTGGATGGAGCAATTCTGTTAAACATTGCATAAACTCTGGCTTCGCAAAATCTCAAAGCACCATAATCAAGTGGTGCATAAGTGTCTGCAAAACTGAAATCTTTATCTTTGCCATCAAACCATCCCATATCTCTGGCAAGTTTGATCACATCTTTTTCGTACATTGTATTTTTTTTATCATTCAATGGAAATTGACGGATTCTTGCCTGGTTTGCATGACCGGAAACATAACCATCGGGAACTTTGCGAGCCACCCAAACAGCACCTTTTTTCTCAGGGCCTTTGGATATCATTTCCATGATCCAGACTTCATTGGGATCAGCGATTGAAAAGGACTCGCCAGAACTGTAATATCCATATTCTTCTACTAAATCTGCCATTACTTTGACAGCTTCGCGAGCAGTTTTTGCTCTTTGTAGGGTAATGTACATCAGACTTCCATAGTCAATGATGGCTTTATTATCACGAAGTTCTTTGCGTCCGCCCCAGGTTGTCTCGCCGATAGATAATTGGTGTTCATTCATGTTTCCAACTACAGAATATGTATGTGGAACTTGTTTGATTTGACCGAGGTAATCGCCAGTGTCCCATTCATGAACATCTAGCATTTCACCAGGTAGATGATCTGCTGCGGGAGTATAATATAGTTCTCCATAGAGTACGTGTGCATCTGCAGCATAAGTGATCATTGTAGAGCCAGTTTCACTCGCTCCTTTAGTGATTAAAAAATTTGTGCATGCAATAGACTGAACAGCCATTACTGCTAAAATGAGAAAAGTAATTGTGAGAAATTTTTTCATACTAAAATCCTAATTTTAAATAATTAACAAAAACAATCTAAAAACTATAGAATATAAATCCCTGTAAAGTGCATTGCAAGGATAGAATTTGTTCAGCAAAAAGTTATGAATAACTATCGAGTAATCAGTGTGTTAAAAAATAATCTTATTTTATTTAAAAAAATTCTTGCATTTCATATTTTTATTACCTACCATTTTAGTAGGTAATAAAAGAAATGTTTGAATTATCAAACATAAAAGGAGAAATAAAATGAATATAAAGAAATTAGCAATACTTTTTACTTTCGTACTAGTCCTAGCAACTGTTTTGTCTGCTGGTGAACAGAAAACTTGCCCGGTAATGGGTGGTGAAATTGACAAAAACCTTTTCGCTGAACAAGATGGAGAAAAAATCTATGTTTGCTGTGAAGGTTGCATAGAGGAAGTAAACAAAGACTTTGATAAATATAAAACAAAACTTGAAGAAAGTGGCCAATCAGTAGAAGTTGTAAAAAAATCTGAATGTAAAACTGGTGGCGAAAAAGAATGTTGCAAACCAAAAGCACATGAGTGTCAGGATTGCAAAGATGGAACGTGTGACGGCAGCTGTAAAACCAAAACAGCAGAAACACCTAAGAAATGTTGCAGTAGTACTGCACAAGCAAATGCTCCTAAAAAATGCTGTGGTTCTAAGTAACTCAGTAGTAGACTAACATAATACCGCTTCTCATAGAAGGGCAGGTTTTTCAGACCTGCCCTTTTTTTATTTTTATGACAACTTTATACAATCCCCATTACACTAAGAGTAGTATTAATGTTTATAAAAGGGGTTATTGGTATGAGGTCGTTAAAATTTTTAGCAGTTTTTCTATTTACATCTTTGATGTTTGGCAATACATTTATTGAGTCTACAAAAACATCCAGCACAATCCAAATTGATGGACATCTTCATGATGAAATTTGGAAGGAAGCAAAATCCTATCAGGAGTTTTCGACTTTTCAACCCTCTTATGGTAAAAAAATGAGTCATGAAACCTATGTCTATTTAGCTTATGATGAAGAGAATTTATATTTTGCTTTTCGTTGTCTGAATTCCAATCCGGATAAAATCCTTGGTACAATGACTAAGCGTGACAATATGTTTTCTGAAGATTGGGTAATGGTAATGCTGGATTCATTCAACGACAAAGAGAGTTGTTATGAATTTGCTGTCAATCCATATGGTATCCAGGGTGATTTGATGTTCAATGGAAATGGTGATGATTCTTCTCATGATTTTATCTGGGAATCTGCAGGTCATAAAACTGATGAAGGATATAGTGTAGAAATAGCAATTCCACTCAAAAGTATTCGCTATCAACCAAAAGATATTGTGGAAATGGGAATATGCTTTTTACGATACTCACCAATAGCATCGGAAAAAGGCTCTTTTCCTGCTTTTGATCCCGAAGGTGGCCCTCTGTTGACTCAATTCAGCAAAATTCAATACAAAGAACTTAGTTATCAAAGAAATATTGAAATTTTACCCTCAGTAACCAGAAACCAAAAATATATTCATGAAGAGGGTAACTTTGGAAAAGATTTCATTCGAAATGATTTTGGAATTACAGCAAAGGTTGGTATAACACCATCATTAACAATGGATGCAACTTATAATCCTGATTTCAGTCAAATCGAAGCTGATGCAGGACAAGTGACAGCAAATCTTCGCACTTCTGTTTATTACAGAGAAAAACGTCCATTTTTTCTGGAAGGTAGTGAAAAGTTCAATCTTGCAGGAGCAAGAAATTTCAGCAGTATTCGTCGTGCAGTTCATACGAGACAGATTATTGATCCAATTGCCGGATTGAAGTTGTCAGGAAAAGTTGGTGAGAACGGGTCTATTTCATCCTTAATTGCAGTTGATGAATCGCCAAAGCATGATGAAGATTTAGTAAATGATAATGCTTATCATGGAATTTTCCGGTATAAAAATACAAGAGAAAATGGTTCTAATATTGGTGGACTTTATTCAACAAAAATTCTAGGTGAAGAAACAATTAATACAATGGCTATTGATACAAAATACCAAATCAATGGAAAAAGTAACATTGAATCTGATTTCATTTATACATTACATAAAGAAGAAGATGAAAGAGATTTAAACAATTCTCATAATTTTGATTTGGGATATGTATATGATAATGAAAAGTATACTTTTGGTTTGGGTGTGCATGATATTTCAAAAAACTTTCTGCTCGCTTCAGGACTTATTGGACGTGATGGAATCAGATCTCTATCAAACTTTAGTTTCAGAAATTTTTATCCTGAGGAATCGATATTTAAGAAAATACAATTGGGTTTTCTAGGTAATTTACGCAGAGATTTATATGATGAAAAAAATGAATACTACATGGAATTAAACTATGAAATTTATCTCCCTCGAAATACAAATATCATGAATTGGGTGGAATATGCTACCGAGGTATATGAAAATAATATTTACAGATGTGATGAGTTCGGTGCATTTTTCAAAACACAATTGACTAAACAAATCAGCTTCTTTGCTGTAGGCAGAATTGGTAAAGGAGTGTGGTACGATGACGAAAATCCCCAACAAGCATATAAAAATTTTATCGAAGCAGAAATTGAATTCAAGCCCAGTTCAAATTTCCAGACATCTTTCAGCGGGATGAGATCTTATTTTGAAAATTTAGGTAGTGGAAAATATTTGATGGATTATAAAATTTTCCGCAATAGAACTACTTTTCAGATTAACAAATATCTTTTCCTCAGATCAACTGTTGAATACAATACATATGAAGAGCAAATGCTGACAGATTTTTTGGTCAGTTTTACATATATCCCAGGAACTGTAATTCATGTCGGTTACGGCTCTATGTTTGAAAAAACTAAATGGGATACCAATGAACGTGATTATCGAGGTTCAGAAGAATTTTTGGAAATGGATAGAGGACTCTTTATGAAAGCTTCTTATAATTGGCGGTTGTAACAAAATGTAATATTGTGTAATAATTGCGAATTTTAATTTACTAGTCCAGTATATTAAAGTCCTATGTACGAAAAGTTCATAGGACTTTTTTGTGATCTGAAACAAATCTATGTTTTGACCATTATACTAAACTACCGCCATTAACTTATGAAAGGAAGATATGAAAAAACTTTTTATTTTATTGTTACTACCAATCCTTGTGTTTGCCCAGGGGAATATCAACGGTTATCTGCATGACAAGTCTACAGGAGAGCCATTGATCTATGCAAATGTAATGTTGGCAAATACCAATCTTGGTACAGCGTCTGACGTTCATGGCTATTATGTAATTTCAGGTATTCCTAATGGAACTTATAAATTGATTGTTTCTATGATGGGTTATGAACAAATTGAAAAAGAAATCATCATTAGTAACAATGAATTACGAGAAGACTTTGAAATTGCCCCAAAAGCAGTGGCGGGTGAAGAAGTCATTGTAACTGCTGATAGAATGCGATTCAAAGAAAAAGTAGAGATCAGCAGGACTAATCTCAGTTTCAAAGAAATTCTCAGTACACCGTCATTTATTGAATCTGATGTTTTTAGGACAATTCAACAATTACCAAGTGTGACGTCGCAGAATGATTTTAGTTCCGCTCTTATTGTTCGTGGTGGAAGTCCTGATGAAAATCTGATTCTTCTGGATGGTGCTGAAATTTACAATCCTTATCATTTAGGAGGATTATTTTCTACGTTTAATGCTGATGCAATTTCTGATGCTGAGTTTTTGGCTGGTGGTTATCCATCAGAATACTCAGGCCGGCTTTCTTCTGTTCTCAGTATCACATCTCGTGAGGGTAATTCCAAACAAGGTAAATTTTTTAAGGATTCCAAAATTGGTAAATATTTTGATGTTAGTCGTGTAAAAGGTGAAATATCATTACTTAGTAGCAAAGCTCTGGCAGAGGGTCCTTTTTATAAAGGTGCATGGATATTGTCAGGACGTAGGACTTATTTTGACAAGATTGCAGAACTATATAATGGTGTAAAAGGTAATGACCAGGATTGGAAATATTATTTTTGGGATAATCAATTTAAAATTTTTAGCGATATAAATAAGAAAAATCGTCTTACTTTTTCCTCTTTTAATGGTAGAGATGTTCTTGCATTTAAATTTGATGATGAAGATTGGGATCAGAAAATTGATTTTGACTGGGATTGGGGAAATAACACCAACAGTTTAAAATGGCGATATGTACCTAATTCAAAATTTTATTCAGAATTCATTTTGACAAAATCCAGTTTTGATTTTGATGTGGATTTAAACATTACCGAAGTAGATAGTAATGGTAATAAAAACGAAACAAATTTTGAGATTTTCAACAAAATAAATGATATTTCTGTAACTGAGAAAATAACATGGTTTGCATCACCAGCCCACACATTAACTTTTGGTGCTACAGTGAAAGATTTAACAATGAGATTCAACTTTGAATTAGATAATGTTAATTATTTTAATATCAAACAGGATCCTAATGTCTATAGTGCCTTTATGCAGGACAAATGGAAAGTTAACAACCTATTATCTTTTCAAATGGGACTTCGTGCATCTAAATATGAACTACATGACAAAATCTATCTTGATCCTCGGTTTGGTTTCAAATACATGCTCACAGAAAATCTTGCCCTGAAAGGTAGTTGGGGAATATTCAATCAATTCTTATTTACAACAAATGATGAAGATGAAATGCTTAAAATTGTAGATTTCTGGCAACCAGTTCCAAAACAATTTGATGCAATGAGCAATCAGCATTATATTCTGGGAATGGAAAAATGGTTTGATCAGGGCTTCACTGGTTCAGTAGAAGCTTATTACAAACCTTACAGTAATATCCTGACAAATAATCCAAACAATAATCCGGCAATTGAAAATGATGAATTTATCAATGGTGAAGGTAGTGTCTGGGGATTAGAATTTTTGTTGAAAAAAACAACTGGAAAATTTACAGGTTGGATTGGATATTCTTATTCAGATATTGAACGAAAATTTGATTACAATGGAGATGGAAAAGTAGAACATACAGATAATGAAATGTCTGAAATCTACCAGCCGAAATATTCTAAGCCTCATTCATTCAACCTGGTGACAAACTATCAGATGAACAAAAAAAATCAATTCTCATTGTCCTGGACAATGTCTAGTGGTCAACCCTATACTCCGGTTGTGGGAAAAGTATATGATGGTGGCGGTGATTTGGATAATCCTTTTTCAGGAGTAACAAATCTTTATGGTGAAAGACATTCTGCCAGATATCCATTTTATATGCGTGGTGATATTGGTTGGATTCGTAATATTTCACCTTTTGGTATTGATGGAAAGTTCAAATTGTCGATAATGAATTTTACAAATCACTACAATGTACTGATGTATATTTGGGATCACGATGAATCACCATCAAAAGTGCGTGCAATGAGCATGTTCCCAATTATTCCATCCATTGGATTTGAATTTGAGATATAGGAGTTAAAAATGAATAGAAAAATAATAATATTAATAATTTTACTGTCCACACTTTGGTTTTCCTGTGAAAAAGAGTTAAATATTACGGACTTTGAAGATGATTTTGGAAATTATGAACCGGAACTGAAAGTTGAAGGACTTCTACAACAGGATAAACCCGAAGATTCCATTATCCGAATTATCAAAACCAGTTCTGTTACAGATATAGATGTTTTCGATGGAGAAGACAATGATAATGATGGTGAAGTTGATGAATATGATGAGGTATTACCTTTGGTTCAGGATACTTCGGCTAGTGTAAAAGTTGTAAATCTCACTTCAGGAGATGAATTTGAGTTTATATATGTAACGGAAGCTGATAGTTTCCCTCATTGGGGAGATGATGAGCATGCTGATTTTGAAAATGATGTTTCTATGATCTCATATGCGGGATATAAACCAAAATCAAATGATTTCAAAGTCAATGCTGGAGATGAATATCGATTGGAAATTTATTCAGAAAAATTTGATCTAACTATTACAGGTGTCACTTCAGTGTATCCACCAGTTGAGTTTATTGACACACTTTATACATTTGATGAAGATTTGGTCGTTATGAAGGAATCTGATGACAAAGAGTTGTTCTGGAAATCTGATTTGGCTGTGACATCTTATTATGCACGCTTCAGTGAAATTATTCCAATTTCTGAACAAGATTTTGAAGAGGAATATCTGTTTGGATTCAAAACTTCAAGGGACAATGATTTAACAAAGGAGTATAAAACCAATTCTATTGGACGACAGGCAATCTGGGGAATCATTCCTGGAACAATTATGAAATTAACTGTAGAAGCATTGAGTCCGGAATATGGAAAATATATTTTCTCATCATTACCAATGAATGATCCCGAACGATCCAATCTTACGGATCAAAATGGCGATCCAGTTCTTGGCTGTTTTGGAGCTAGTGCCGCCCAAAGTATTTATATTATTGTAGAAGGAGAATAAAAATTGAGAAAGCTATTATTTGTTTTATTGGTTTTTTCTAGTTTGATTTTCGCTCAAACTCCAGAAATTGTAACCACTGCTTTTGCAAAGATGGAAGCTGATTCTGTTCATCAATATAGTTATATGAAATCGGTTCAATCTACCGAAACGCTCCGTATCATGAAATATGATCCCACTAGAGAGGGAAGTGATTGTTGGGAATTGGTTTCTATTAATGGTGAAAATCCCAATAAAAAAGAATTGAAAGCATTTTACAAAGAAATGTCTGGAAATAGTGATAGTAAAAATAAATCTATATCGATGGATTCTGATGATATGATAAATTTTTCAATTGTCAATGATTTGGACAACCATATTGAATATTCTTTCAATATGGAAGGAGATGAAGATGATAAAATGGCTGATGCATTGACCTGCACGATCTCTTTGAATAAAATCGATAGTACAATTACCAAAATGACGATGTACATTACCGAGACTTTATCTCCAATGGTTTCTGTGAAAATCGAAGAATTCAAAATTGAAATGAATTTTGATAAACTCGCTCAAACTGGATCAACTCTCATCCAGGAAACGAAAACCAGAATCAAAGGACAGGCCATGGTTTTCAAGAAAATTGATGAGAATGTGACGGAAACTTATTTCGACTATAAACTTGTAGACTAATCAAATATTTTAAGGTGACTGTCTAAAAATATTCTCACTACTATTATGCTGAGGCTCTTGAAGGAGACAGTCACTAAGAAAACCATTTATTAAATTCGAAAGTCACTCTTCAAGAACCTCAGAGTGACAAGTTTTATTTATTTAAAAGCATTCGTTTTTTTAACACCACCATCCCATGTACATAATTAAAACACTGTAGAAAAACTACGCTCGGCTTGTGTTTAAATATAAATCACTGATACCTAGTTTATTAATAAATAAACACCATTCACAATTACATCAAAACCATCAAACTCCCACAATTTGTACAAATTTCCAACACAGTGGTATTGTGATTCCTAAATACAATTAAACTCTATATTTTCAATAATTTATTAATTATGGCATAACCTTTGGCATAGTAATATGCGAAGACAGACAAAAAAGAATTTTTTAAAAGTGAATTAAACAAAAGAGTGAAAACGGAAAAGTGAAACGGAGTGGTTTAGTATGAAAAGAATTTTAACAACAATTGCAATTGTATTAGTATTAACAACAAGCATCTTTGCACAGTACAAACCTGCTGAAGCCAGCCAGGTATCACAGATGCTATCCATGGCCTGTGTATTCGAAAAGAATATCGCAGCCTTAACTGAATGTAATGTCTATGTATATGATAATGCAGACATCGAAGCAGCAATCTCAAGTTTCAAGGGACAGAAACTTGGCAATGCTACTTTGAAATCCCTGACTGCAGGAAATACCGTTCCTTCAACAAAACCAGACATCATTTTGATTGGTAACAAAAACAACTATGCTGAGATTCTCGCATACTGTAATGAAAATGATGTGCTTAGTTTGACAAACATTCCAGCCCTTGTAAAAAAAGGTGTAACACTGGGAATGGGAATTGACGGCTCTGGAGTACCTAAACTTCTGATCAATCCAGAAGGAGTAGCGGAACAAGGTAAGAATTTTAATCCTGCAATCATGAAAATGGCAAAAGTCTTCAAATAAACCTATCCGTTTAATCACTACTCATGAGGAGCCTTCCCGCCAGGGACTGGCTCCTTTTTTTCTTTATATTCATAAGGACACATCTAAAAATTCCATTCAGTTTTATATTCGATATTTTTTTTATATACTTCGTTGATAAAAAACTAATTTAACGCTGCAAAACCACGTTTTTTTCGCCTTGTATCTGAATAAAATCTCTTTGTCTAAATTCTTAAGGGAGTTTTTAGAGGTGTCCATGAATCATTCCTTGTTATTCATATTCATCTAACTTATTTTCAAATAATCAAAGTATGGATCGATTATGAAAAAAATATTTATTTTTGCAACAATGTTTCTATTATTTACAAATCTTTTCGGAGATCTAATAAAAAGTTTTAATTACTCTGAAACAATGATTACAACATCAAAAATGATGGATTATGATCAGGTGTTTTATGACAAGTTTGATCTGACATCAGTTTCTGGAAATCCTCAATTGCCATTTGAAATCTTTCATTTGGATATTGGGAGTATAAATGGCTATGAAATACTTGAAATTGAATATGAAAAAATTAGGGGAAATGTAAATCTTTTTCCTGTACAAAAACCACAAATATTATCAATACAAACTGTTGAATTCCAACCTTCTGGATTGTCAAAAATTCAATCTCAAATGCCATTCCCGGAAGAACCGTTGGAAATTCTTCATTCTGGTAAATTAAGTGGAAGTTCAATTGCTTCTTTTCGAGTTTTTCCATTGAAATATGAAAACAATCAATTATTCTTACTGAAAACTCTGAAAGTAAAATTCAAAACCAATTCCAGTGGGAAAGATCAGATAGGATATTTTCCTGTACAAAATCAAATAATCAGCAAACTGGCAAACAGTGAAATTTCTAAAAACAATTCAACCAACGAAGAAATCAATGAATATATCATCATTACTTCTCAATACCTTGTAGAATCCTTCGAACCATTACGACAATGGAAAAATAAGAAAGGACTCTCTGCAATAACAATTACTACTGAATGGATTGAATCAAATTATTCTGGCGATGACCTACAAGAAAAAATCCGCAATTGTATCAAAGATTTCCACCAAACTAAATCCACTTCCTGGGTGCTACTTGGTGGTGATACAGATATTATTCCTGATCGCAAAGCCTGGGCATTTGATTGTGAAGCCAATTATGCTTTTGGTGAAAATGACATTCCTTGCGATCTATACTACTCTGATCTGGATGGAACGTGGAATGAGGACAATGATGATATTTATGGTGAAATTGATGATAATATTGACATTTATCCTGATGTGTTTGTAGGACGAGCAACAGTAGAAAACACTACTGAAGCCGATGCTTTTGTCAGCAAAGTGTTGGCCTATGAAAAAGCATTATCAAGAGATTATCAATCCAATATGATGTTTCTGGCACAAGTCCTCTGGCGAGAACCCTATACAAATTCAGGTGAAAGCAAAGACCTTATTGATGAACAATTTGTACCGGAACAATATGATCCAATTCAAAAACTATATGAACATACTGGAACTGCCAGGAAAAGTGACGCCGTTAAATCAATTACTAATGGTGTGAATATTATAAACCACGATGGACATGCATGGTATAGTTCGATGAGTCTCGGAGGTGGTGGTTCTTTTGGTTATGCTGATATGGCAAGTTTGAACAATCCCGATAAATATGGAATACTCTATTCCATTGGTTGCTGGCCAGCTGCTTTTGATCATGATGCTGTTGCAGAAGATTTTATCACAAATCCCACTGGTGGTGGTGTTGCATTTATTGGGAATTCTCGATATGGTTGGGGAAGTCCTGGCAATCCTCTTTTTGGCTATTCTGACAGATTTGATCAACAATTTTTCAAGAACCTCTTTATCGATCATATATATAATATTGGTGCAACTTTGGCTGCAACAAAATCTTATTATGCACCACTTTCTTGTAAAGAAAATGTCTATCGCTGGTGCCAATATGAAATCAATCTGCTGGGCGATCCTGAAATGCCAATTTTTACTAACCTACCGGATGAAATGATAGTAAATTATCCAAAGAAAATTGGTGATGGAAAGCAGGCGGTTACAATTTCAGTGACAGATAGCATCAATCCGATTCCCAATTGCACAGTATGTCTGAGACAGGAAGAAGGTATTTACTTTGTTGGAAAAACCGGAATTGATGGTATTGTAAAGTTTAATGGCAACATTGAAGATATAACAAATGAAATTGATATAACTGTAACAGCTCATAATTTTGTGCCCTATGAAAATAAAATAGAGATAGTTTCCAGTAAAGCATTCATTTCTATTACTGATGTAATTAGTGATGAATTATTTACTGGCATTCCCAATAATGGTGATATTCTTTATCTTAATCCAACAATAAAAAATACAGGCAGCAAAGCTTCAGAAAATATTTATCTGAGGATTTCATCAATTAATCCTACGATTTCAATGGTTGATAGTTTTCTTGATATTTCAGTATTGAATGCCGGGGACTCTATGATAATTGAAAATGCGATTACATTTTATTTCACAGACACTATTTGTGACAAAGAATCTTTTAACTTTAGGACTTCCATTAGTGATAAGGCAGAAAACTATTGGGAAAGCGATTTTTCTATAACTGCTAGTTTACCTAACCTGAAAATTGTTGATATGCAAATTGACAAAGAATTTCTCCAACCCGGCGATTCGTTTCAAACACAAATGGTAATTCGGAATACAGGTACAAAGTTTTGTGAAGAATATTCAATACTTTTTGAAACCAATGAAAATTTGATTATTTCAAACTTTCTAAATACGACTAATGGTTTATTGCCAAATGAATCTGATACTGTAATTATTAACATGCAAATCGTTGATGCAACCAGTAATAAAAAATTCTTTGAAGTGGATCTCAGTTTTCTGACAGTTGCAGGTTATGAAATGATAGAACAATTTGGTTTTTCAATTGGTGGTTCAGGTTTCTCCGATGATTTTGAAGATGAATCCGGATTTTGGACTTTTTCTACTCCTACTACCAATCAATGGACTCGTTCGCAATATCGAAAATATTCAGGTGATTATTCTTTTTATTGTGGAAATGATGAACTGCATTATTACAATTTTACTAATACTCGGAATTATGCTGAATCAGATTATTTTTATCCTGGAAAAAATCCTAAATTGAGTTTTTATTGCTGGTACGAATTTCCAAACTACGGAGTCAGCGGCCTGAATGTAGAAGTATTTCATAATGGCGATTGGAAACGTCTGGATTTCATTGGAAGTGGTGGCGCACTGGGTATTCTTCCAACTGGAAATGATTGGATGAAGTATGAATACGATTTATCTTTTTTATCGGAAATGACTAAAACTAAACTGCGATTTTTGACATTATTTGATCCAAGTGAACCTTCAGCTGAAGGTGTATATGTCGATGATCTAAAAGTTTCCGGTGAATCTGTAATTTTTACAAATACTGAACATGAGAACATTCTTCCAGAAAAATATAGCCTTCACCAAAATTATCCAAATCCATTTAATCCATCCACCAATATTAGTTTTTCAATGCCAAAATCTGCAATTATAAAACTCACAATCTATAACCTGCAGGGAAATGTTGTAGAAGAATTGGTGAGTCGTGAATATTCTGCAGGAAATCATATTGTTCTTTGGAATGCTCAAAATCATTCTTCAGGGATTTATTTTTATAAAATGGAAACTGAAGATTTTGTCAAAGTCAACAAATGTTTATTTATAAAATAGAGGGAAATTATGTCTAGAAATTTTTCAACACTCAATGTAATCAATCATCCGTTAATTAAACACAAAATGGCGAAATTGCGTGACAAAGCAACGAATACTTTTGAGTTTCGTACCAGGTTGAATGAAATTGCATCACTGATGGTTTATGAAATTACTCGCGATTTACCAACAGAAAAACTGGAAGTGCAAACACCATTGGAATCCACTTATTGTGAGATTGTAAAGAAAGCTATCACACTGGTGCCGATTCTTCGTGCCGGACTTGGAATGGTGGAAGGTATTCTTCAATTGATCCCAAATGCTCGAGTAGGACATATTGGTCTTTATCGAGATGAAGAAACACTGGAACCTATTGAATATTACAAAAAATTCCCAACAGATATGCCTGAATCACGTATTATCGTGATCGATCCAATGTTAGCCACAGGTGGAAGTGCTTCTGCAGCCCTGGATTTTATTAAGAAATCTGGCGGACGTGATATTTCCTTTGTTTGCCTGGTTGCTGCTCCTGAAGGAGTGAAACGGTTACTCCAGGATCATCCTGATATTCCGATTTATACAGCAGCATTTGATCGTGAACTGAATGATACTGCCTACATTCTTCCCGGACTTGGCGATGCTGGTGATAGGATATATGGAACTGAATAAGGTTGGTTATATTAGTTGAATCAGTTAAACTGGAACGCGGATTTGTAATCCGCAAACTCAATCTTCGTAAAAATTTTAGAAATACAATAAAGATTATGACAATTATTGAAAAAATAAAAACCATCGCTCTTACCTACTTCCATGATTCTCGTGGAAGCCATGATTGGGAGCACTCTGAGCGGGTAATGAACCTTGCTCTACATATTGCAAAATCGGAAAATGCTAACCTACAGATTGTGCAAATTGCTGCGATTCTACATGACATTGGCCGTGAAACTCAGGACAAGTCCAGTGGAAAGATCTGTCATGCTGATGAAGGTGCAAGACTGGCTGTGGAAATTCTCAAGGATTTTGATCTGCCAAAAGAAGACAAGACTAATATTGTTCATTGCATCCAAACTCATCGCTTTCGAAATGCTCATGAACCTGAAACTATCGAAGCAAAGGCACTTTTTGATGCTGATAAACTGGACTCCATTGGTGCCGTTGGAATCGGTAGAGCATTTTTATTTTCTGGGGAAATTGGAGCAAAACTCCACAATTATAATGTGGATATTTCACAAACTAAAGCCTATACAAAAGAAGACACAGCCTATCGAGAATTCATTGTGAAATTATCCAAAGTCAAAGACAGACTTCTCACTGAAGAAGGTAAGCGAATGGCAAAGGGAAGACACGATTTTATGGTGCAATTTTTTGACAGAATGAATAGAGAAGCAGAAGGTGAAATTTAATTTCGCACATATTAAAACACGGACAATTTTTGTAATTTTTTTCATAATAATTGCTATACTTATGTCTTCGGCAATTTTTGAGTATTCTTCCCGAAAAAAATCTGTCACATCACTCATGTCAATCATGTCCAGAAACCTGGCAAATTCCATTGAAATAGCCTCTGTCAATGCCATATTGAATTATGATAAAATCGAAGAGGCAACCGCTCAAAGAATGTTGCAATCATTGAATGCATTGAAGAAACTGGAACAAGCAGAATCTGTTGATGATAAATATTTGATTGAATTTGCACGGGATTTTGACTTTTTTAAAGTTGAGATCATAAAAAGTGACGAGAATAAATATTCCTTCTTAAAAATTGTTGATGATGTTTATTTGGGATTCAATTTCATTCCCCGTGAACCAAAGGAAAAATATATTGCAGCGATAATTCGTCCAAAAGGTGGTTTTTATGTTGCAATGGTGGAAGCTGAGGAATTGACAAATATCCAAAAAGAAACAGGCATTACTCCTTTGATCAACAGTTTGGTGGCAGACTCATCACTTAAATATATTGCTATTCAGGACACCTTGGGAATCATTGCAGCAACTGGAAATATAAAGGAATTGTCTTCGATTTACAGTGATGTGTTCCTTCAAAAAGTCCAACAGGAACATGACTTTTTCTATCGAATTCATAGTTTCAAAGATGAACAGGTTTATGAAAGTGTGGCCCCTTTTCATGTGATGGATACAGATTATGGTTTGATCAGGATTGGATTTGACTATCGACCAATTACAGAATTAAATCAAGTGGCAATTAGAAATGCAATTGTCAGGATGCTGATTTCCGGATTGGTTCTCCTTGTACTTTTCGCTTATAGTATGATCACCAGGAGATTGCAACTTGTTCATGATGAAAAAGAGAGAATTACTGCAGAAGTATATCGGTTACAAGAAGATATTCATCGCAAAGAAAAACTCACAGCCATGGGAGAATTGGCAGCAGGGGTTGCACATGAAGTACGAAATCCACTGAATGCTATCTCTATGTCAGTGCAAAGGCTTGGGAAATCATTGGAACTGGAACCAGCAAGTAAAGAGCAGAAAATGATTTCAACAATTCGTAATGAGATCAATCGAATTGGTGAGATCATACAGCAATTTCTCAGTTTTGCACGTCCTTCGAAAATCAATAAAACCAAATCCAATTTGAACCAGATAGTAAAAGAAGCACTTGAGATTTACCATGCGAAATTTATAGAGTCAGCAATTGTAACGGATATTGAGTTTGGTGAAATTCCAGACATGATGCTGGATGGTGAAAAAATTAAACAGGTCATCATAAATTTATTTGAAAATGCCATTCATGCTATGCAATCAGGTGGAAAATTATCTGTAAAATTAGAGAAAACTTCATCTGAAATATTATTGAAAATTCGCGATACAGGAATTGGTATTTCACAAGAAAACATAGAGAAAATATTCAACCTCTATTTCACAACTAAACCTGAAGGGAACGGACTTGGTTTACCACAGGTTTACCAGATCATTTCAAATCACAATGGCAGAATTGATGTGAAAAGTGAGATAGATAAGTTCACAGAATTCACAATAACCTTTGGAGAGATAAAGTGAAAATATTTGTAATTGATGATGATAAAAATCAACGGGAAAATCTTGGTGGTTATTTGCAGGATATCGGACACAAAGTGAAAATTTGTGAATCAGGTGATTATTGCCTCGATTTTATACAAAAGGAATATGTTGACCTCATTATCACAGATTTTCGGATGCCGGGATTGTCAGGATTGGATATTTTGAAAAAAGCCAAGGAAATCAATCCAGATATTTCTGTAATTCTTGTCACAGCTTTTGGAACTGTAGAAGATGCCGTGGAGGCCATGAAACTTGGTGCATCAGACTATATCACCAAGCCGGTTGACCTGGACGAAATTGAAATCAAAATCAACAAACTTACTGAACATCGGCAATTGGTTCGGGAAAATGTCGCTCTCAAGGAGCAATTAAAGCAAAATAAAGATTTTTCCAAGATCATTTATAAAAGTCAGGCAATGGAGGAAGTGCTGAATCTTGTTGCTCGCGTCAGTAATAGTGCTACTTCAGTATTCATTCATGGTGAAAGTGGTACAGGCAAGGAAATGATCGCTCAGGCCATTCATAATGCATCAGAAAGGGCGAAACATCCATTCATTGCAGTGAATTGTGCAGCAATCCCGGAAACACTTTTTGAATCAGAATTGTTCGGCCATGAAAAAGGAGCTTTTACTGGAGCTAATGAGCGAAAAAAAGGCCGGTTCGAAATTGCATCGGATGGAACATTGTTTCTGGATGAAGTAGCAGATATTCCGATGAACTTCCAGGTGAAATTATTAAGAGTTTTGCAGAGCGGCGAATTTCAAAGATTGGGTTCATCCCAAAATCTCAAAACCAATGTCCGAATCATTTCAGCTACCAACAAAAATCTCAAGGAAATGGCGAGTAAGGAAGAATTTCGTTCTGATCTTTACTATAGATTGAATGTCGTACCAATTACAATTCCACCTTTACGAGATAGAAAAGAAGATATTTCTTTGTTGGCAGAATTTTTAGTTAAGAAGCATTCATTTAAAAATAAAGTGCCTCGAAAATCCATTTCCAAGGAGGCAATGGATGCTTTGGTTCGATATGAATTTCCTGGTAATGTCAGGGAATTGGAAAACATCATTGAGCGAGCAGTTATTTTATCAAGGAAGGAAATACTTCAGGTAAAGGATTTTCCTATGGAAGAAATTTCAACAGCATCTCTGGATAAAACATTAACACAGCAGGTCGAAGAATTAGAAGTCAGGTTGATAAAAACCGCTCTTGTTCAAAGTAGTAATGTGCAAACTAAAGCAGCAGAATTATTGGGTTTGACCGAGCGTGGACTGAGATACAAGTTGCAGAAGTACAGGATTAAATAAAAGTGAATAAATTAAGGAAAAACAAAGTGGAAACTATCGATAATATTCAGTTAAAAGACGAAAGTATTTATCCTAATGAAGATGTCATAAAAAAGGTTTTAGGAAGATCATTTAATACATATTTAGATTTAATAGAGTTATTTAACAATTTCGATTTAGCTCAAGAGTGGCGATATTATAAAGATGGGAAAGCCTGGCTGTGCAAGGTGCAAAAAAAGAAAAAAACAATCGTCTGGATGTCAGCTTGGAAAGGATATATGAAGGCGGCTGTTTATGTCCCGATTCGATTAATTGATGATGTTTACAATCTTGACATTAGCGATGAAACTAAAAATAATATAAAAGACACGAAAAATGTTGGTAAATCAAAGCCCTGTATTTTCGAGATTAGAAATAATGAAGCACTTAAAGACCTTGAAAAAGTAATGGATTTTAAAATTCATGCAAAGTAATAAAATATCCCGTCCATTTGGGCGAAGTTCATCGACCAAATAGTCGAAATTTAATAAATAAATTATGAATGAAAATAATATTCACGACGAGAAAATTAAAAAAATTCCTTTTTGGCACATTAGTTGGCTTATAGGGAGCCAGATAACAAAAATTCTTACAGAAAGGAAAACATTATGAAAAAATTAACACTTATCTTAATCATGACTTTGGCAATTCTTGTAATGGTCCAACCCACTGAATTGAATGCACAAAATGGACAGAGAAGAGGCTTTGTGGATGCAGACGGTGATGGTTTCAACGACAATGCACCAGATGCAGATGGTGATGGAATTCCTGATCTTCATGATCCTGATCACCCAAATTTTGTAGATGAAAATGGAGACGGTTACAATGATAATGCTCCAGATGCTGATGGCGACGGTATCCCCAATGCTTTTGATGAAGATTTTGAAAATGGTGAAGGTGCCGGTCGTGGACATAGAGGAACAAGAGGAGCCAGAGGGGGTAAATTTGGAAAAGGTGGTTTTGTAGATGAAGATGGTGATGGTTTCAATGACAATGCACCAGATGCCGACGGTGATGGAATTCCTGATTTCCACGATGCGGACCATCCAAATTTCGTTGATGAAAATGGCGATGGATATAATGATAATGCACGTGATGCAGATGGCGATGGTATCCCAAACGCATTTGATGAAGACTTCGAAAGAGGCCAGGGACGAGGCGAAGACCGCAAAGGTGGGTTCAATAGAGGAAATGGTAGAACCGGTCGTACTGGCGAAGGAACCGGGGATTGCGATGGTGACTGCGACGATACTAATAAGAAAACAAGAAAAGGCCGTAGAGGCGGCAAAAAATAAAAAATATTGGAAGTCGGTTTTATAGCCGACTTCCAAATTTTATCTTAAAAGGAAAGAAAGATGAAGTCACAAAACACAAAATATCAAATTCTTTTTATAATACTAATTTCAATGACACTTGGACTTCCCAATGAAAGAGGATTTGTTGATAAAGATCATGATGGTATCAACGATATATTTTGTGATAAAAATGGTGATGGAATCAATGATATTGACAATCAAAAATATCAGCACAATTTTCAGTTTGAAGACAAAAATGAAGATAAGGTCAATGACTTGTTTGTCGATACTGATGGTGATGGTGTTAATGATCTTGCTAAATCTTTTATTGATAATGATGGCGATGGTTGGAATGATAATGTCATAGATCATGATAAAAATTGGATCAATGATATCACTGGATTAGTATATGATTTACGACATTTTCATGGTCAGAGATATGGAAAAATCCTTGAGGAAATCGGCATTACTGTAAAGAATTATGTAGATGTTGACAATGATGGAAGTTTTGATAATAGAGGTCAATATCGACGAAGGATGGATAGATTTATTGATAGAAATGGTGATGGTGTATTTGACGGAAGAGGTTTTCGAAAACATCAAGAGAGAATGAATAGAAAACGAGAAAAAAATAAATAGGCCAACAATGAAATATAAACTTTTTTTAATAGCTGTAATTTTAGTCAATAGTTTATTAGGGCAATGGAAAATTGGAGTATCAAACTATTCTTTTTATGACAGCAATCTCTATAAAAATTACAGGAACAACTCAGATAGTTACATTATCCCTGGGATAGATATTTCCCGAAGTGGGACAGCTATGGATTTTTATGTTAATGGATATTCAATTTTGATGAATAAAAATAAAAACCTGAACAATGTAGTTGGTACATTTGGAATGGATTATTATAAAAAATTATCTGATGATTTGTATAGTAATTTTGGAATGAATGTCACCAATAGAATAAATCAACCGGAATATGATTATTATGATTATTTCAAAATTTCTACTCAAAGTGCCTTAAAATGGTATTCTATGGATAAAGGACTTACCAGAATCTATTTCAAAATCCATAACAAAAGTTTTTCTTATGAAGAATCATGGAATCACATCGAATACACTCTGAAACTTCAACAAAATTTTTATTTTACTACGGGTACAACATTGAGGTTTGAGGCTGAACCTATTATCAGGGACTTTCTGCAATATTCATATCAATATAATTATATAACATATCAGGATGAATTACCAACTCTATGGCAATCCAAATTAAAATTTCGTGTTGCACAATCTTTATCAGATAATTTTGGTGGATATACTGAATTTCTTTATCGTTATAATCCTTCAAAAACCAATCCCTATGATCCATTGATCCAGAGTTTTAGTCCCATTGATGATTATTTTGGATATGGCGGTTATGAGTGGCATAGTCAATTGAAATATAAACTCAGTGAATCGCTTTGGCTCACAACTTCAGCAGAACTTTATCGGGATATTTACAAAAACAGGGCGATTTATGACTATGATTTTGAAACCGATGCATTTTCACTAGATGATGAAGGCTATTATATTCCAATAGGGAAAAATCGTGAAGATACTGGTTTCATCATGGATTTCAGCATCAGCTATCGATTATCAAAACTTTTCAATTCACCATCTCAACTTTACCTGAACCTGAAATACTCAAATCAAGTCAATGAATCTAATGATGGCTACTATGATTATGAGAATAATTCAGTTTCCTTGCAGTTGAATTATAATACTCAATTCTAAACACACCACTTATTAAATACCAGAAGTCCTCTCTGTTTTGAGAGGACTTTTTATACAAATTTTAAAAATTCTGTCAATTAATTGGCAAGTTTTCTTCTCACTCCCTAATTTCTATTTATTAATTTTTAATTCTAAAAATTGTTAGTTAAGTTTTGAGTTACTAAAATAAAATTAAAAATTCCAGAGGAATAGCATGAAGAAAAAAATCACAAATAATCTATTAATATCATATATGGCTCGTAAGAAATATAGTCTTTCAACTGAAGGCTTTCAGGATTCCAATCGACTCTATTTTGAATCTTTGTACGATATTAGAGAGTTTGTAGAAAAGTTGAACACAAAGCGAAATGTACTGGAATTTCCTGAAAAAGCAGTAAATGCCGGCGATATTTATGGAATGAGCCTTATTCAGGATATTTTTCATTATATGATGGAAAAATATGAAAAGGAAAACGCTGAATCTACTGATCAGGCTTTGGAATACTTACAAACAGTATTCAAGAAAAAAGAACTTGAAGAAACCTTTACAATCTACATGGCTGAATTCCCCAATAATGATATTTTCAATAATTATATATCTCCAAATGCTTATGTGAAAAATAAATCCAAAATCAAACAGGAAAACATAAGAATTGTCAAGGAACTGGCAAATATTTTTCTATATAATTCTAATCCTGCCTTCTCTGATTATTCGGAACTTTTTGATGATATTAAATTAAATAGAGCAACAAAATACCGTGAGATTTGGGAAACATTATATGAATATTATGATGGCCTATCTTCATTTGGACCACAAAATCAAAATCTGTTAGAGATGCTCGAAACACCTGCAAAGGAAGTTCCCCATTCAATCCAGGGACAATTGGAATGGATTCGTAATAATTGGGGCGAATTTCTGGGTGAATACTTGTACAAAATTCTCATTTCACTGGATTTGATAGCAGAAGAACAGAAACATCTGACAGCAGGATTTGGTGGTGGCCCCGGACCAACTTACGAACATCGGTTTGACAATATTGATCATGACTTAGAGTATGAAAAATTCAGTCACGATCTGGACTGGATGCCAAAGGTTGTTATCCTCGCAAAAAACACACATGTTTGGCTTGACCAATTATCACAAAAATATGATATGAAAATTCAATATCTGGATGAGATTCCTGATGAAGAACTGGATGAATTGCAAAAACGTGGTATGACTTCTCTCTGGCTTATTGGACTTTGGGAACGTAGTATCGCATCCAGAACTATCAAGCAATTGATGGGGAACAAAGATGCTGTGGCTTCGGCTTATTCGCTTTTGGATTATTCCATTGCTAATGAACTTGGTGGAGATGAAGCTTATATGGACTTAAAAAACCGTGCTATTCAAAGAGGAATTCGTCTTTGTGGTGATATGGTTCCAAATCATGTGGGGATTGATGCCAACTGGGTGATCAATCATCCAGATTGGTTTGTCAGTAATGATCACCCACCTTTTCCAGCCTATTCATTTTCCGGTGACAATCTTTGTAATGATGACCGAGTGGGAATTTATCTGGAAGACCATTATTTTGATAAAACTGATGCATCAGTAGTTTTCAAACGGGTTGATCATCATACAGGGGATACAAGATTTATATACCATGGAAATGATGGAACCAGTATGCCATGGAATGATACGGCACAATTGGATTACTTGAAGCAGGAAGTACGTGAAGCTGTAATTCAGACCATCCTTCATGTAGCCAGAAATTTTGATGTGATCCGTTTTGATGCAGCAATGACATTAGCGAAAAAACATTACCAGAGACTATGGTTTCCAAAACCAGGTACAGGTGGCGATATTCCATCCCGTGCAGAACACGCAATGACAAAAGAGGAATTTGATTCATTTTATCCGGTAGAATTCTGGCGTGAAGTTGTTGATCGTGTCAAAGAAGAAGAACCTGATACCTTACTATTGGCTGAAGCATTCTGGATGATGGAAGGTTACTTTGTGCGGACGCTTGGAATGCATCGTGTATATAATTCTGCCTTTATGCATATGCTGAAAAATGAAGATAATGAAAAATACCGAAATACAATCAAAAACGTTCTGGAATTCAATCCTGAAATTCTCAAACGCTATGTGAATTTTATGAACAATCCTGATGAAGAAACTGCTGTTGTACAATTTGGTGACAGTGATAAATATTTTGGTGTTTGCCTGCTGATGGTGACAATGCCAGGATTGCCAATGTTTGGTCATGGCCAGGTTGAAGGACTTCGTGAAAAATATGGAATGGAATTCAAAAAAGCCTACTGGGATGAACAGGAAAATGAATACCTTGTTAAGCGTCATAAAAAAGAAATATTTCCACTTCTACATAAACGTTATCTCTTCTCAGAAGTACGTGATTTTCACTTTTATGATTATGTTGATAATGACGGTGCAGTAAACCAAAATATTTTTGCCTATTCAAATAGTTCAGGCGACGAGAAAGCACTAATATTTTATAATAACGCCTACTCCCAGGCCGCTGGATGGATAAAAGACTCAGTTTTCGTCAAAAAACCTGAAGGAAACATGACAAACCAAACTCTTGGACAGGCTTTAGGATTGAAAAATTCTGATAAACATTATACCATTTTCACTGATCAAATCACAGGTCTTGAGTATATTCGCTCCTGTAAAAGTGTATTTGACCAGGGAATCTTCACCATGATGAAGGGCTTTGAATATCATGCATTTATTGATTTTCAGGAAGTTGAAGATTTTGACGGACTATATTATGAAGTGAATAAATTTCTTAATGGCCGTGGAGTTCCGAGCATAGAATCAGCAATCCAACAAGTGCTTGTGAAACCAGTTCATATTGCTTTGAAGAAAAATTTCAATTTGAAAAAGATTTCAGATTTCTTTGAAGTTGAAACTTTGCAAGAGAATCTCGAAAGCTACAAACAAGATCACATAGAATTTCTCAATTCAATAAAGAATTATTATGAAACGAAAAATTCAATTAGCAGTGCTGAAGTAGAGTTCAATAAAACTCTTGAAAATTATCTGCTTATCAATGCCAATAAATTTCAACAAACAGCAAAGATAAAAGACCTTCTTGATAAATTATTGAAGTCCGATGATAGCCAATTGGTTTTTTACTCATGGATATTGTTACATGGAACTGGGAAGATGTTCACAAAAGGTAATTGGGAAAAACGTTCACGCAGTATGATAGAAGAATTATTTCTCAATAAACTAGTGAATGAAGTGATTCTTGAGTCTTCTTTGGAATCTGAGATAGACCTCATCGGTATTATTTCGATTCTGACGGAATATCAATACTGGTTTGAAAAAGTCAAAGATTCTGATGCTACTTTAAAAACAATAATGAAAAGTTTTCTTTCGGATTTTAATGTACGTTCCTTTATAAATGTAAATCGCTACCAGGAAGTACTTTGGTTCAAAAAAGAATCACTTGAGACATTAATTGATTGGTTAGAAGTTATGGGTTGCTTGAATATAATAAAGGAAAACTATCCTTCATTAACTAATATTGAATCTGATTTTGCTGAACTGGAAAAGATCATCAAAGTGGTGAAAGTCGCTTCTGAGAATTCAGAATATAAATTAGAGACATTCCTAAATAATTTGGATAAGTGATTTTTCATACCTTTCAAATGGTAGGAAAATATAATAGAAGGTTTTCTACAGACTGGATTGATTGATTTTTGTATTAAATACAATTGAAGTTTTTGTTCCAGGATCCAGTCTTTCGACAGTCATCTCACCATTAATCTGTTTTGTTAAGGTTTTGATCAAAGACAAACCCATTGAATCTGGAGAATATGGATCAATTTCTTCTGATATTCCACAACCATTATCTTCAACAAATACTTTGGCGAATTTATCATCTATTTTCTCAACATGAATATTGATATTTGCATTTTTGAAATTATCAAATGCGTGTTTAAAGATATTTGTAAAAATTTCATTCAATATTATTGCTAATGGAACTGAGCTATCTAAAGAAACAAAAACCTCATTGATATTATAATTGACCTTAATTTCTGATTGCATGTCGTAAGAAGTTGCAATTTGCATATAAAGTGATTTTATAAAATTAACAATTCGAATATGAGAGAAATCAGTTGTTTTATAAATAGATTCATGAACAATAGCCATTGATTGAATACGATTTTGGCTTTCTTTCAGAATGTTTTGGATATCTACACTATCTATTTCCCTCATTTGTAAATTCAGCAGACTTAAAATCACTTGCATATTGTTTTTTACACGATGATGAACTTCACGAAGGAGAGATTCTTTTTCTTTTAGAGACTTTTTGATTTTGTCCTCTGCTTCTTTTCGGAGTGTAATATCTCTGGCAACTCCCTGTGTTCCAATGAAACAGTGATTGATGTTACTTGAATATATTCCTTCAGATTCAAGCATGAAAATCGGATAGTTTGTTTCATCTGAATAGGGGAATAATCGGATTTCATAATTCATTGTTTTTCGAAAATCTGATCGTCTGGTTCTTACATGCCAATAGGCATTTTCCTGATCTTCCGGGTGGACGAGTTCATGAATATACTTATCAATAAAATCTGAAGGGAGATATCCGTAATTTTTGACAGCATCACTAATAAAATTAATTTTTCCATTGTTATCCAATCGATAGATGATATCAGGGACAGTTCCCAGGATTGATGTGAGCATTTGTTGAGAATTCTGAAGTTTTAATTCTGTTTGTTTTCTATGATTTATTTCTTCAGATAATAGGTCATTTGTAGACGCAAGTTCACTAGTTCTTTCTTCGACCATTTCCTCAAGTTTTTCCTGATATTTTTTATTTTGTGCAACAAGGTCTGCTTTTTCCAAAGCTCTTGAAATTGAATATCTCAAAATATCGAGATCCTGTATTGGTTTGAGAACATAATCAGTAGCTCCTTGACGAATAGCCTCTACCGCATCCTTGATGATTCCAACGCCACTGACAACTATAATAGGAGTATCAGGTGAAATTGCTAGTACATTTTTAAGAACTCCAAATCCATCCATCTCTGGCATTCGCAGATCAAGTAAAATAAGGTCAGGCTGATATTTTTTAAATATTTTTATTCCTTCTATCCCGTTTCCTGCTTCAAGCACATCATAACCAAAATCTTCTAGAAAAGTTTTGAAACTGGTTCTTATAAACTTTTCATCATCAATTGTCAGAATAACTTTTTTATCAGCCAAGTTGACTCCTTAGAATTTATTATAAATTTTATGTGTTGAAGTGTTAAATTCAACATTAATTTGGAAAAATAGTTTGAACTAAACTATTATATTTTTAAATCACTACTCATTATTGATTAAGCATCAATTATAATGTAATTTTAGGTTTTTATTGGAAAATTCAAGGGTTTTTTTGAAACATTTAATATTCATGAGATATTTATTTGAGTTTTAGGATAGCATTGTATAATTTTTTGGTAATTCAAAAAGGGAAGTAAAATGAGAATTGGAATATTGACAAGTGGTGGAGATGTACCGGGATTAAATCCTGCAATTCGTGCAATTACTGTAAGGGCAAACCGTGAAGGTCATGACGTAATCGGTATCAAAAAAGGCTGGGCTGGATTGATTGATCTCATTCGTGATAAAAATGCAGATAACTATAACAATTATGAAATATTATCCGAACAAGCTGTAAATAAAATCGGACGGACAGGAGGAACATTTCTCCATACTTCCCGGAAAATACCAAATAAACTTTCACGCGAGCATGTGCCGGTACACTTGCGTGAAGAATATAATGATGAGATTAATGATCTTACTGATGAGATTATGAAGAATCTCGAATACCTCGGTATAGATTACCTTATTCCAATCGGCGGCAAAGATTCTCTCAATTATGCGGTGGAACTTCATAGAAAAGGTGTAAAAGTAATCGGTATCCCAAAAACTATGGACAATGATGTTTTCGGTACAGATTATTGTATCGGTTTTAGCACCTGTGTCACCCGAACGATTGAAATGACTCACGCTTTACGAACCTCTGCCGGGTCACATGAACGGTTTTTAGTTATTGAAGTTTTTGGAAAAGTTGCTGGTTTCACAGCTTTGATTCCGGCTATGGCGGGTGCAGTTGATCGTTGTATAATTCCCGAATATGAGGTCGATCTGGAAGTATTGACAGAATTAATGGCATCAGATCGATACAATAATCCAAGCCGTTATTCTGTTTGTCTTGTTTCTGAAGGCGCCAGAATAAAAAATCCTTTAACTGATCAACCATTTACTTATTTCAATATGACTGGACAATATATTGCTGAGCAAATAAAACGACTTTCTCCCAAGTATTGTTATCATCATGGAATTAATGTCATTTATCAAAAACTGGGCTATTTGGTGCGATGTGGTAATCCTGATGCATTGGATTCAGTAGTGCCTATGGCTTATGGAAATATTGCCCTCGACTTGATACTCAAAGGTGAATATGGTAGAATGGTTGCCATTACTGAAGGTGAGTATAATCATGTTCCAATTGAAATAACCTACAATAAAATCAAAAAAATTGATTTGGAAAAATATTATAACACTGAAAGATTGCGTCCGAAATATAAAAATTTTCAATTTAGTCCATTCTTTATTGTAAAAGATTAATAGTTGAAAAATCAATTGTTTGGATGATTAATTTCTTGCCTGAATCAATACCTATATGAATGGTAAAGTTATTTTTTTCACAGCACTAACAAATCAAAAATGATGTGGTAATGCAAACTGTTGCATTTATAGTTGAAATTTCACTATATTTACGTGCTGAAATCTTTGATAACCGAACAATGCAAATTCTACCTATAATCCCCAGATAACAAGTTCTTTACGCTAAGAAAATGTCTATTTTTAAAAAATGAAAATTTTTATAAACCCTCTTAAAAGGAGATTAAAACTATGACAAAAAAAATGCAAAGTATGGATGGAAATACAGCTGCTGCTCACGTAGCTTACGCTTTTAGTGACGTTGCTGCTATTTATCCTATTACTCCCTCTTCAGATATGGGTCAGTATGCCGATGCATGGGCTGCTGCAGGAAGAAAGAATATTTTTGGAGAAGTTGTTGACGTTGTAGAAATGCAATCTGAAGCTGGCGCTGCTGGTGCTGTTCATGGAGCACTTTCTGGTGGTTCTTTGACAACTACTTTTACTGCCTCTCAGGGATTATTGCTTATGCTACCAAACATGCACAAAATTGCTGGTGAAATGCAACCTACAGTTTTTCATGTTTCAGCCAGATCATTAGCTGCACAATCTTTATCAATTTTTGGTGACCACTCAGATGTTATGTCTGCAAGAAATACAGGTTTTGCAATGTTGGCATCTGCGTCTGTACAGGAAATTATGGATCTTGCTGCTGTTGCTCATATGTCAACTTTAGCAAGTAGCATTCCTTTCCTACAATTCTTTGACGGTTTTAGAAATTCACACGAAATTCAAAAAATAGAATTAGTTGATTATGAAGTTTATAATGAACTTTGCGATAATGACGCTATTGAAAAATTCAGAAATAGAAGTATGAATCCTGAAAGACCAATGGTAAAAGTTGGTGCTCAGAATCCTGATGTATATTTCCAGGGTCGCGAAACAGTAAATAAATATTATGATGAATTACCACAGTTGGTTCAGGATGCAATGGACAAATATGCGGCAAAAATTGGCCGTCAATATCATCTTTTTGATTATGTTGGTGCTGCTGATGCTGAAAAAGTAATCATTGCAATGGGTAGTGGAACAGATACTATCGAAGAAGCAATCAACTACCTTAATGCAAAAGGTGAAAAACTTGGTTTAGTAAAAATCAGACTTTACAGACCATTTGCTATTGATAAATTTGTAGAAGTTCTTCCTTCAACAGTGAAAAAAATTGCTGTACTTGATAGAACAAAAGAACCAGGTTCAATCGGTGAACCACTTTACCTTGATGTAGTAACTGCACTTAAAGGCAAAGATATTGAAATCATCGGTGGACGTTATGGTCTTTCATCTAAAGAATTTACGCCATCAATGGTTAAAGCAGTTTACGATCACCTTGACGGTGCTGCTTTCCACGGTTTCACAGTTGGTATCAATGATGATGTAACTGGAAAATCATTGGAAGTAAAAGAACAAATCAACACAATTCCTGAAGGAACTATCTCTTGTAAATTCTGGGGTCTTGGTTCTGATGGTACTGTTGGTGCTAATAAAAATTCCATTAAAATCATTGGTGATAATACTGATAAATATGGACAGGGATATTTTGAATATGATTCAAAAAAATCCGGTGGTATTACTAGATCACACCTTCGTTTTGGTGATTGCAAAATTCAATCAGAATACTTGGTTGGAAGCCCTGATTTCATCGCTGTTTCCCAGCAATCATTTATCGAAAGATATGATGTACTGAGAGGTATCAAACCAAATGGTATTTTCCTTCTTAACTCAAACTGGGCTAAAGAAGAAGTATTTAACCATTTCACAGAAGCACAGCAAAAAGAAATCATCGAAAAACAGATTCAGGTTTATAATATAGACGCATTGAAAATCGCTGATGAAGTTGGTCTGGGTGGACGTGTCAATACTGTTATGCAGGCTGCTTTCTTTATCATTTCTAAAGTTCTTCCAAAAGAACAGGCTATTGAACTTATCAAAACAGCAATTAAAAAGACTTACATGAAAAAAGGTCAGGATATTGTTGATATGAACAATGCTGCTGTTGATATGGCAAATGCGAATATCGAAAAAATTAAAGTTCCTGCAGAACTTCCAGGTAAAGCACAAAAACGTCATCAATTTGTACCAGCCGATGCTACTGGTTTCACAAAAGACATTATTGAAAAAGTAATGAACCTTGATGGTGATTCCATTCCTGTATCAAAAATGCCTCTTGATGGTGTAGTTCCATCAGGTACAACAAAACTTGAAAAACGTGGTGTTGCTCCTATGGTTCCTCATTGGAAATCTGAAGATTGTATTCAGTGTAACCAATGTTCATTGGTTTGTCCTCACGCTGCTATCAGAACAAAACTCATTGATCGCAATGTAATGGCTGAAGCACCAGAAACTTTCAATGTATTGAAAGCAATGAGCACAGATGGTGAAAAATTTGATTATAAAGTTCAAATTTACATTGACGATTGTCAGTCATGTAAAGTTTGTGTTAATACATGTCCAAAAGGTGCTCTCGATTGGGCCCCAATCGAAACTGAAAGAACTGCTGGTGAATCTGCAAATGAAAAATTCTTTGATGCATTACCAGAACAGTTAAGTGAAAAATTTGCTGTTGGAACAATCAAAGGTTCACAGTTTAAAAAACCACTTCTTGAATTCTCTGGTGCATGTGCTGGTTGTGGTGAAACTGCTTATGTAAAATTACTTACACAGTTGTTTGGAGATAGAATGGTAATTGCAAATGCTACAGGTTGTTCTTCAATCTGGGGTGGAACTTTCCCAACTATTCCTTACACAACTAATGACAATGGTGAAGGCCCAACATGGGGTAACTCACTATTCGAAGATAATGCAGAATACAGTTTCGGTATGAGACTGGCTGTAGATTCAAACAGAAGACTTTTGAAATCAGCTGCAACAAAATTGGTTGAAAAAGTTGATGGCGAATTAAAAGAAACATTAGCATACACTCTTGAAAACTGGACATCAATAACAGAAGAGGCAAAAGCAAATTCAAGAAAAGCAAAAGCACTATTATTGGCTGCAACTGCAACTGATGAAGAAACTAAAAAACTTCTAGCTAAAGCTGTTGAATTAAAAGATTACTTCATTGAAAAGTCTGTTTGGGCTTTCGGTGGCGACGGCTGGGCTTATGATATTGGTTATGGTGGACTTGATCACGTAATGGCTTCTGGCAAAAATGTAAACATTCTTGTAATGGATACAGAAGTTTACTCCAACACTGGTGGTCAGGCATCTAAAGCAACTCCACTTGGATCAATTGCTCGTTTTGCTGAATCAGGTAAAGCAACAACTAAAAAAGACCTTGGTAAAATGATGATGAGCTATGGTTATGTTTATGTTGCTTGTGTATCTCTTGGTGCAAACATGAACCAGGTTATCAAAGCTTTCAAAGAAGCTGAAGCATATGATGGTCCTTCAATTATCATGGCATACGCTCCATGTATCAACCATGGTATCAACATGTCAACTGCTGTACAGGAAGAAAAACTGGCAGTAGAAACTGGATACTGGATCAATTATAGATACAATCCACAATTGGAAAAACCATTTATCCTTGATTCAAGAGATCCTAAAAAATCAGTAGAAGAAATTCTTGATGGTGAAAAACGTTATTCAGCATTGAAAACAACTTTCCCAGAAAAAGAAAAAGCATACCGTGCAGAAACAATCAAATGGATTGCTAAGCGCTTCGAAGATTACAAAAAAATGGCTGAATAATCTTACCGATTAATCATTTAAAATAAATGAAAAGAGCAGGATTTTGTCCTGCTCTTTTTTTTATGTAAAACAATTTTTTTTGAAAATCTGGTTTAGATGGGGAAATTTCTTACTTCTCAGACATAGATATTCAAAATCCTTATCAGGAGTTTTGAATAAACAAGTTACAAACTTTTTCTACATATCACTCCAGCAATCCCATAAACTTATGGTTCGACTTTGGGAATGGATAATCTGAAATTTCATCTTTGGTGATCCAGCGAAAATCCACAGGACCGTTTAAAACAACATCTCCAGAAATATAATTACAAATAAATACATCAATTGAAACCTTAAAGTGGGTATAAGCGTGTTTTACTTTAGTGAGATGGTTTCTGATGGAACCATTCAATCCTGTTTCCTCTTTGATTTCGCGAATACATCCATCTTCAGCGGATTCGTTGGGTTCTCGTTTTCCACCTGGAAATTCCCAAAGTCCACCAAGAAGTCCATCTTCTTTACGTTTGGTAATCAGCATCTTGCCATCTTTGTAAATTACACCTATTGATATGTGATAGAGAGGTGTTTTGGCTTTGGTGATTCGTTTTGGATATTGATCGATTTTTTTATTCTGATATGCATTACAGTTATCTTTTACCGAACAAGTATTACATTGAGGATTTTTTGGTGTACAGATCAGTGCACCAAGTTCCATCATTGCCTGATTATGATCTCCAGGATTTTCACAATTCAATAGTTTTTCTGCATGTTGTGTGAATATCTTTTTATTTTTGGAGTCATTCACGGGTTCATCAAGACAATATAATCTGGCTAGAACACGTTTTACATTACCATCAACAACTGCAATTGGACATTGATAAGAGATAGACAATACTGCTGCTGAAATGTAATCTCCCACTCCTGGAAGTTTTAATATTATATCCAATTCTGATGGGATTTTGTGTTCAAACTCATCTACAATCATCTTTGCTGCTTTGTGTAAATTTCTGGCTCGGCTGTAATATCCTAATCCTTCCCACATTTTCAGAATTTTTTGCTGATCAGCATCGGCTAAATTTTTTATTGTTGGAAATTTTTCTATAAATCGCTGGTAATAGGGGATTACAGTTTTTACCTGAGTTTGTTGCAACATGGCTTCTGAAATCCAGATTTTATATGGATCATTTGTTTGTCGCCAGGGTAAATTTCTTTGATTTTTTTGATACCAGTCTAGTAGTTTTATTTTAAAATGATTAATATTTCGCATTCGCAAATCTATGAATTATCTATTGTTTTAACCTATGAAAATTTGAAAGGAAAAATTATGATCAAACATATTGTTATGTGGACTTTGAAAGAAGAAAACAAAGAAGCAAATGCTAAAGAAATGGTTAAGAGATTAACCGCTCTGAAAACTAAGATCGATGTTGTTGTCACGCTTGAGGCTGGGATCGATATTACTAAAAGCGAAAGAAGTTTTGATATTGCACTTTATTCTGAATTTAAATCTGTGGAAGATTTAGATAAATACAGAGTTCATGAAGCCCATCTGGAAGCTGTGAAGTTTATTAGATCTATATCTGATAAAGTTGTAGCTGTGGATTACGAAGTGTAAAAAATTATATTAATCATTACAAAAAAAGGAGCAATCCCTGGTGGAAAAGCTCCTTTTGAGTAGTGATTAAACGGATAGGTTTTATTTGAAGACTTTTGCCATTTTCATGATTGCAGGATTAAAATTCTTACCTTGTTTCGCTACTCCTTCTGGATTGATCAGAAGTTTTGCTATTCCAGAGCCGTCAATACCCATTCCCAGTGTTACACCTTTTTTTACAAGGGAAGGAATGTTTGTGAGGCTCAATACATCATTTTCATTACAGTATGCGAGAATCTCAGCATAGTTGTTTTTGTTACCAATCAAAATGATGTCTGGTTTTGTTGAAGGAA